>OFFT01000336.1_pt1 | contig 36653 bp, 31 predicted proteins | sample 1521581 | NCBI WGS metagenome assembly OFFT01 (sample SAMEA3504084, study PRJEB24116) | mouse gut metagenome | biome: mouse gut; feature: mouse-associated habitat; material: faeces | place: Denmark | collected 2011
AGTGTGGTAGTTATTGGCTTTTTTATGGAAGCGGGGATGAATCAGGCTATGGGTGGCGCAACGCTATTTGCGGTGATTGCGGGTTTTGCGTGTACGATTCAAGCGATTGATGGCAGGAAAAAGCCATAATATACAGTTTGTCGAAAAAACAATCAGAATTTGAGAGGACAAATACAATGAAGAAAATTATGTTTGGCAATAGCCTGATGCTCCTGGGTATCGCTTTACTTATTCTTATGGGATTAAATATTATGCCAATATATGCTTTCTGGCCTGCAGACATCCTTGTGCTGGTTGGCTCTATCATGGCTGTAATTGGATTTTTCAGTAAAGATAACAAATAAAAGTCAGGGATTTGGAATTTACTCTGTTTTTTAGGAGGTCATATGCTATGAAAAAACATTTGCTGCTAATTTTAACACTGAGTCTTATATTAATAATCGCTGCCTGCGGAACGTCCAGTGCCGATGGAGAATCGGAAGTGGGCGGAGACGAAACAGTCACATTCCAGGCAACTATATTAGAAATACAGGATGGTTATTACCTTGTCGAGCCGATGGAAGGAAGCGCAGAATTGAACAGTGCGGACCGGATAACCATACCCATGACGGATATGGATTCCCCAACGGAGCCGGAAGTTGGCAATATTTTGGAAATTGAATATGATGGTTCGATTGCGGAATCATATCCTGCACAAATTATGAATGTATATAGTATTCATGTAATCGAATAGTGGAAAAAGAAAATGATGGCCGCAGATTTTAGTAAATTGCGGCCATATCGTGTATTCTGCGTTTTATTTCTGCGCGGATATGGAAAGGTTCTAAACATTCGCATTTATCTCCGAAGCTCAATACAATACCATAATGGTATTCGTTTTCCAGGAAAGGAAAATTGACAATGAAATGATCGTCCCCGTGGGGCGAAAAATCTTCAAAAGAGCAAAAATCAAGCACTCTGTCCATGACAGATCGATGGATGCGGATTTTAATTCTTGTCTGCATATCTGCCCAAAGGTCATCAAAATCCAACTGAGGTTTTTGGTAATTCCGCGGCGCGAAAAATTCCTCTTTCCTCTGCAGGTTCGACATGCGTGATAATCGAAATAAGCGAAAATCATTTCTTTTGCGGCAATATCCTTGTAAGTACCAATGACTGCCTTTTAATATAAGCTGATACGGCTCAACCGTTCGTGTGGTTTTATTTCCATGGTGGGCGATATATTCAAAGGCCAGCAGCTTGTTTTTCTGCATAGCTGTTTTTATAATCTCTAAATATGGCTGTATTCTGCTGTTGCCCATCCACGGACTTAAATCGATACATATTTGATTAACTTTGAATTCAATTTCTTTCACTTTGTCGGCAGGGATAAAACTTCTGACTTTTGCAAGAGTGTGTATTAGTTCATCACCTCGTATCATGCCTGAAAGACTGGTAAGGCCCATCAAAAGAGCCGAAAGATCATCCGTCGAAAAAACCTTTTTATCCATTTTGTATTCCTGCATGATTTCAAAGCCGCCGCCGACTCCCGGTGTGGAGCGGACGGGAATACCCGCCATGTTGATTGCGTCTATATCGCGGTAGATTGTGCGGGGCGAAACTTCAAACATGTCTGCTAATTCTTGTGCGCCGATCCGTTTTTTATCGAGAAGTATCATAATAATACTGACAAGTCTGTCTACTTTCATCCGGCAGTCTCCTTTTGGTTTTGATTGTTGCCATACTGCTGTCAATAATTATATGGTACACTATGGATGAAAATAAATCAATCAAATAAGGAAGACGGAGGGAATTTATGTTTACAATCTATGTTTATGTTCTTGATACTTTAGCTGACTGGGAGATGGGGCACGTCACTTCGGAGCTTTATTCCGGCCGGTTTTTCAAAAAGGACGCGCAGCGTGTATCTCTCAAAACAGTCAGTTATACTAAGGAGCCGGTCCGTACAATGGGCGGCCTGACAATCATACCTGACTGCTCCATTGAGGATATTGTTGTGAGTGAAACAAGCGTGCTGCTTTTGCCGGGTGCAAATACATGGAATGATTCAAAGCACGGGGCTATTCTGGAAAAAGCAAGGGAATTTCTGACTTTGGGGGCTACGGTGTGTGGAATTTGTGGCGCGACCGCTGCCCTTGCCGGTTTTGGGCTGCTGGATAATCGTCCGCATACCAGTAATGGGGCGGGATTTCTTGAAATGGTTTCTCCTGGCTATAAAGGTCAAAGCTTTTATGTTGATGAGCCTTCAGTAGCGGATAATAACCTGATTACTGCAGGTTCCACCGGAGCTTTGTTGTGGGCAAAACATATTATTGAACATTTAGGCGTTTTTGAAGCAGATACACTAAAAGCATGGTATGATTATTTCAGCACTGGTAAACCTGAGCATTTTTTTGCACTCATGCAAACCTTGTCATCAGAAAATGGACAATAAGATATGAGAAATACCATATTGCTTGACAATTACCAGGCTGTTCCGGTATATTATGATTGATAAACCTGATATGGGATTACAGTGTATAAGGGAAGAGACATAAAAAATATCCCGGGGATAGAATTTTATACCGGAAGCAGGGAAGCCGGGTAAGACTGGCAACGTGAAAGGAGTAAGGTTATGGAAGAATTAAAAACGATTATGGAGAAGTTTGCTGCCTCTGGCTGGGATTTTATTGCTGTTCCGGCACAACAATGGTTAGACGGGAAATCCGATCCGGACGCTTTGGCAGCAGTAATCAAACAGGCAGACGAAGAATGTGGAAGCTGCGGGTGTGAATTAGATCCGTTGTATAAAAGAGCATTAGCACTTCTTTAAAAGGATCATAACTTCCCACGCAGGATAAAATATCTTGTTTTCATTGCTTTTTGATTTGGATTCAAGTAAAATAAAAAGATAATAAAATGAGGATAGAACTAAGATTTCCCAATTGCCCGGGGAACGCTGGGAACAAAGCCGAAAGCCTGATTTTAGCGGGCTTTCGGCTTTGCTATTTCAATCTTTGATTTTATGCTGCTTACAGATGCGCATCATTTTTGAAAGAAGATGGGGAACAGATACGGCTATGGACCAGAAAAAGTACAGAAAGAGAAAAAGGGGCAGACGGCGAAAAAGACTCAAACGGCTTATCCTTGCATATCTATTGCGGGTGCTGGTTGTACTGATCCCACTGATCCTGGTGATATTTGCAGTTTACGGCTGCTTTTATATATATGGCAGAATTACGGAGAAAGATGATGAAAGGGACAGAAACAACAGGGACAAGGCCTCTGTTATTTTCGCAGGGAACGATATACCCGAGCACTGTGTGGTCATAGATGCAGGCCATGGAGGAAGTGACGGAGGGACTGTCAGCGGAGAGGTGATAGAAAAGGATATCAATCTTTCGGTGGCCCTGAAGTTAAAAACCATTCTGGAGGATAACAATGTAGAGGTGATCCTGACCAGAAGTTCCGATGAAGACATGAGCCTGGCACAGCGCGCTTCAGCCGCCAACGAGTCCGGGGCAGATTTCTTCATCAGCCTTCATTGCAACTATTATGAAGGAGATAACCAGGTCTCCGGTCTGGAATGTTATTACAGCAGTCCGGAGGCGACGGAAAGCAGGGAGTACGCAGAAAGCATTATCAAAGCAGTCTCGCTGAGTGACGACATCAAGGCCAGGGACGCAAAAGCCGAGAGCTATTATGTTTTGCAGAACACGCAAATGTCCGCGGTTCTGGTAGAAATGGGATTTCTTTCCAATAATTCCGAGCGCCGAAAGCTGTCGAAAGAAGATTACCAGGAAATGCTGGCGCAAAAAATTGCAGAGGGTATTCTGCAAAAACAAATGGATCTTTAGCTTCACGACGGACTGCGAAAATATGGGGCAAATGCAAAGGAGCAGGGCATGTTATCGAATAAAGATATGAAAAGATACAATAAAAAGAACGATTATTCTTACACTTTTGGCGCCTTTCCTACATACGAGTTGTTGGAAAACCGACCGGAAAATGTTGAAAAAATACTGATTCATAGCACTGCCAGCAAGGAAATATATGATAAAATAAAGCTGTTATGCGACAAAAATGATATTCCTCTTGTGATCAATGACAAACTGCTGGAAAAATTAAGGGAAAAAGACAGCTGTATCGTTGTGGGAGTGTTTCACAAGTTTCAGTGTGAAATGGAAAAGGGGGAAAACCATGTGGTATTGGTAAATCCCAGTGATACCGGAAATATGGGAACGATAATCAGGACATGTATTGGATTCGGTATCCGCAACCTGGCAATTATAGAACCCGCAGTGGATATTTTTAATCCCAAGGTCATAAGGGCTTCCATGGGTTCTTTATTTCATCTGAATTATAAATATTTTTCTTCTTTTGAGGAGTATGCCACCGTGTATGGTGCGGACCGGTGTATGTATCCGTTTATGTTAAAGGGGGCCAAAAAACTGGGCGCCTTTCCTCTGGACAGGGATTGTGCATTTTCCCTTATTTTCGGAAACGAAGCAACCGGGCTGGATGACTCTTTTTTAAAAGTCGGACAGAGTCTGCGGATTTCGCATTCAGACGCCATAGATTCTTTAAACCTATCATTGGCTGCGGGCATAGCGATTTATGAGTTTACCAAAAATTATTTCTGATGCCTGAAAGATGTAAAAACAAGAAACCAGATTTGTATTGATGATATTGTGTAAAAGTGATAAAATCACAATAGATTTACGGGTTTCGGAGATACACACAATCCGTGTAAATCGCATGATCATGAATGACAAAAAGGAGAAACGGGAAAATGAAAAGATTTATGGTTCTGCTGTGTGGTTTTTTGGTTTGTACGGGGCTGTCAGCCTGCGCAGGAGGCTCCAGAAGCAAAGGGGATAAGTATTGGAGCGAAGCGCGGAAGGCAGAGGACTTTGGTACATATGTGACACAGAACTGGACAGATTTTGACCTGGAGGCGCTGAAGCAGGAATTCGACTCTGCCGACAGCACCCAGAGCCAGAAGTTTAAAGCGGCAGCCCTGCTGTGCGCGCGGGAGTACCAGAATAAAAGAGAGGTAGACAGTGAAGACTCCTGGACAAAAGGAGCATTTTCGGTGGATTATCCCGAGAGTGCCCAGTATGCGGCGCAGTGTCTTTCCATGGTGGCTGAAGGGGAGGCATTCCAGGAATCCTTTGAAGATGCGTTCTGGCCGCATGACTATTTCTGGCCCATACTGGCAGCGGCGGAGGACCTGGACGGGCAGACTGTGACAGCCCTCTGGACGGTGGACAGCGAAGTCTCTTACGGGGACAAGCTGAAAGAGGCAGTAGAGCAGTGGGTGGAAGCAAATCCCAAGGCTATTATCACGGCGGGAGACGCGCTGATGGAAGCCGGATTTTATGAGGACTGGGGATACCAGGACTGGAACCGGATTTATCTGAATGATTATTCGGATGCCGTAGAAGCGGATTCCCTGCAGGAAGCCCTGGATTACATTATCTATATGCAGAAGGTTCTTCCGGAACTGGAAGAAGAAAGCAGCACCCTCAGGGTGGAATCCAAAGTGAATGGGGAATTGTATTATAATACGAAACTGATGGTTGCGGTGGAGAACGGCCCGGAGCTGAAGGAAGGGGCAGGAGACACACCCCTGGAAAGCATTGAACTGGAAGGAAAGAAAGTAATTGCCCTATACCGGAATCTTCAGTCAGAGGAGTTTGCGGATTCCCCTGCTCCGCTTCAGGTCATGGGTGATTTCATGTTTGGACTTTCTGCGGGAGAAATGCCTTCTGCGGCAGAGGAAGCAGACTACTACCTGGTACTGACTCCCAATTATGAATATGGCGATTTTTACCAGTCGGACGGAGGCAGTGAGACCAAGATTCAGGAGGTCCGTTCCAGTACATCTATCGATTTATTTGAAGCGGCCACTGGAAATCTGCTCTGCCATGTGGGAAATATTCTTGAAAATGCGCCCAGCAGGATTTTTACCAGTTATGATGATGAGAGCGCCCAGTTCCCCGAAGTGACAGGGGCGGATGTATTGTCCTATATTTACCATAATATCGGCACGCCGGATCTGTATGTGGCATTGCTGGATAATCTTACGGGAAAATCACAGCTGGAAAAGGAAGAGTCGGTTATTGTGGGAGACTGGGAGATTACCTATCATTCCGGAGAACTTACGGATGGTTTTACCCATGGGATATATGCCTATGAACCGGGAGATGGGAACGTTTTTGCGAAGGGGTATTTCACCATTACCAATAAAAGTACGGAGAATGCAGGTTTTCTTCCCATGATTTATACCATCGGTGAAGACACCGTCATTGAACTGGTGGATAACAGCACAGGGGAAGTTTATGAATGCGTGGACTTACTCTCATATGGTAAATGCCTGAACGGAAGCTACCTGGATCCGGGAGAAAGCGAGGATGGGGAGCTGTTCTTCCAGATACCGGACGGCATTGATGCGGCAAATCTGTCTTTTGCCGTGTCGCTGGGAAATCAGGTAGTATATTATCCTTTTTAAGGATTCCATATATGGTGTAATCGTGCAGAATTCCCGCTATTATTTTTGGGCAGGGGCGCGTGAGGAGGAAATCAGCAGCCAAAGCTGCACGCGCCCCTGCGGCGGGTATGGGAAGGTGAATCTTCCCAATAGGATTGTTTACCGGCGTTTGACAGGCATCCAGATTGCACTCTCGTATGTCTCGCTGGAGGTATCTCCCATGGAATACCATTCTATATTGATATGGGACGCCAGCTCAAACTGCGGGTTTGCGGGAAGCCATTCCTTGAAAATTCTGGTATTGACTGTCTGCAGGGCCACCGGCATGGGGCCGGTACATTTGAATTTTGCCCACTCACCGGCGGGGATTTCGAAGACCTTCATTTCTTCCGGCACTTCGCCTCCCTGGTAGGCTCCTGCGATATAATACCGGAAATTTTCCTTGTCCGCCTCATCTTCCACACAGACGCCGAACTCTCCCACGCAACATTCTGCGATGACCTGCCGGATCTGTTTCTCTCCCGGATCCTCATTCTGCGGGGGCTGCCCGCAGTAGCGCTCACAGAATTCCTTCCAGATTCCGGGAATTTTCTGGTAAGAGTTTTCAAAGGAAACTGTCCTCTCAAACCCAATCATTCTCATGGCTTCTTTTTTTTCAATTGTAAATTCCATCCTATTGCCTCCTTTTACAGAAATTTCAGTTACAAGAGGTAGAAAGACTTTGATCTGATGAGGCTGTGCCTTCAGCTGTAAGGGGGACATGCCATGAAAACGCGTGAACGCCCTGGTAAAACTCTCCGGCGTGTCGTACCCGTATTTGTAAGCCAGGTCAATGACTCTGCATTCCTTGTTTCCACTGCCTTTGTCCGTGTTCCGTTTTCCGTTGCCGGGAACTTTCCGCCCCAGTATTTCCAGTCCGGCCAGGTACAGCCTGCGGTTCCGCAGGTACTCCCCGATGGTATAGCCGGTCACTATTTTAAAGCATTTCTGGAAATAGAACGGCGAGAAATGTACGGTATCAGCCACTTCTTCCGCACCGATATTCTGGAGCAGATGTTCTTCCATATAATTGATTGCCTTTTGCAAACCCATCAGCCAGTCCATTCTTCCTCCTCTGACATCCAGATCCGGATGTTGTTCTTCCTTAAGGACAGTTACATGGTACCATATCCTTCTTCAAAAATCATGTCTTTTTCTGTCCTCCATTGTCCGGGGCGCAAAGACGAAAAACTACAAATACCGGCAAAATGGTTTTGTTGCAGTGACGGCTGTTTTGTGGTATCTTAAATATAGGTTAGTATATTACTTATGGTGGAGGGAATATTCTTGACAATTTACGATATTGCGAAGGTGGCAGGTGTGTCAGCGAGCACTGTTTCCCGTGTTGCAAATAATAAGCCGGGTGTCAATGCCAAAACCCGTCAGAAGGTACAGCAGCTGCTGGAACAGAACCATTACGTGCCCAATGATGCCGCAAGGGGGCTGGTGACAAGCAGCAGCCATTTGGTCGGTATTCTGATTGCCGATATCCGGACGCAGCATCATGTGGAAGGGGCGTACTATATTGCAAATGAACTGGAAAAACTGGAATACTACAGTATTATCTTAAATACGGGAAACAGTGATGAGGCCAGGGCGGCCAGCCTGCGCATTCTGGAGCGGAGAAAAGTGGAGGCAGCAGTGCTGATGGGATCCGTTTTCCAGACAGATGCGGTTGCCTCTGCCATCCGACAATATTTGTCCGGGATTCCGGTTTTCATGTTAAACGGGTTTATCAATCTGCCGAATGTATATGGTGTGCTCACGGACGAATGCACGGGCGTGGAAGAATGTGTGGCGCTGTTGGCACGGAAGAAACGAAAGAACATAGCTTTCATGGTGGATTCCCCCACTCCCAGCAGTATGCTGAAGCTCCAGGGTTTTGTGAACGGTATGGAAAAGCTGGGGATCAGCGAAAAAAAGGCCTGGATATACCGGGATGTGGAGGGCACTGTGGAGGGCGGTTATCAAAGCATGAAAAAGATTCTGCAGGAACACCCGGCGGTTGACGGTGTCATCTGCAGTCTTGACATCATAGCCTGCGGAGCAATGCGCGCTTTGTGGGATCAGGGAATCAGGGTGCCGGACCAGGTGGGAATGATTGGAATTGATAATTCGGTCTATGCTGACATATGTACCCCCAGACTGACAAGCCTGGACAACATGCTGCTGGATTCCGGTATTACCATTGCGCATAAACTGGTAAATTGCCTGAAAGGCAGGACCACAAGTCAGAAGACAATGCTGTTTACAAACATAGTGGAACGGGAGAGTACCTGAACATACCTGCATATCTGCCCGCACAGTCTGGCGCTGTACGGGCGCTTCTTAGATGACAGACTCAGTCAAACAGAGTTTTCCAGGACTTGGAATGATATGCGTCAAAACACATTTTTATCTGTTCTTCATTGACTTTTTCCGTTGCCAGCAGCGGCAGCTCCCCCAAACCGAAAAACCTGCTTTCCACAGTTTCCGCATTGGGCTGAAAATTTCCCCCCACAATCGTACACATGATGAATATTTTGCAGACTTTGTATGCATAAACGGGTAAGTTATGCTTTTCCCTGTCCTGCACCGCAATAACCATGTCGGCGGTAACATCCAAACCTGCTTCTTCCTTTACTTCTTTTATGGTATTGTCCCTGACGGAGATATTTACATCAACCCATCCCCCGGGCAGGGACCATGTTCCATTGTTTTCTTTTACCAGTAAAATTTTCCCATTGTCAAAAATCGCCGCACGGGTATCTAATTTTGGTGTCTGGTAACCGATTTCGGAACAAAACAGATCTTTCACTTTACCCAGTGGGAGCCCTGACTGGCCGGAAATCATTTCAGCCGCAATTTCCCGGATCCGCTCATAACGTTCCAGGTCATAAACGTCTTTGCCATAAAAGAGTCCTGCCTGGGCAATGCTTTGCAATTCTATCGCCCACTGAAGCCATTTTTCATTGTTGTTCATAGCGCCATTTCCTCCCGGCTTATATTTGCGCCCTCCGGATGCTTCTTTGATCAGGGAAGGTATGTACTATTATAGTTATTTTTCCGGGTCAGATCAACTGCGAAAATAACCTGCAACAAGGTAAAGGTTTCAGAAGGCCGGACAGAATTTCCCGGGAGGGATGATTTTCCATAAAATGCAGAAAATAATTATATGGATACAAGCTTGACGAAAGGGTGAATTTATGTTATTCTGATATTGCAATCGATTGCAAAAACGAAAGTAAACTGCAACAAAATCAGAAAGAATAGTACTTTGGGGTGTGTGATTTTCTATTGTCAAGAATAGGAGGACATGAAATGCGAAGACGAATTGTGGCAATCTTGTTATCGGCGATATTGGTGTGCATGACAGCAGCCTGCGGGAATGGGGGGAATGAGCAAAACGCTGATGGAAACGAAGGAAACGGACAGACAGAACAGACGGGACAGACGGAAGATGGCAGTAAGGAAGATGGCAGTGCGGATGCAGGCGACAATTCCGACGGCAACTGGAAAATTGCTGTTATGACTTCCACGGTAACACAGGGGGAAGAGGCCTACCGTGCCGGTGAAATGGTAGCGGAACAGTATGAGGGACATATTACACATGTGACATATCCTGACAACTTTACCACAGAGCAGGAAGTTGCATTGTCCACGCTCCTGTCCCTGGCTTCGGATCCGGAGGTAAAGGCGATTCTGGTATCGGGAGCGCCGGCCGGTTTTTCTGGAATGTTCGATAAAGTAAAGGAACAGCGTCCGGACATCCTGATCTGGGCAGGTTCTCCTTCCGATGATATTTCGGTTGCGGCCGCTGCCGCGGATATTTGTTTTGACATTGACATTGTGGAGCAGGGACGTCAGCTGGCCCAGGCTGCCAAGGATATGGGATGTACCGCTTTGGTGCACTATTCCTTCCCCAGGCACATGGCGGTGGAAAAGCTTCTGGCCAGACGCAATGCCATGGAAGAAAAATGTAATGAACTGGGAATAACGTTTGTGGACGCCACAACTCCCGATCCCACATCGGATTCCGGAACCACAGGCACCCAGCAGTTTGTGCTGGAGGACGTTCCGAAGATGATTACAAAATATGGGGAGAATACAGCGTTCTTTGGAACAAATCAGGCACAGGTAGAACCCATGATTAAGACGGTTCTGGAAAACGGCGGTTATTTCCTGATGCCCAATGACCCATCGCCCTTTATCGGTTTTGCCAGCGCCCTGGGGCTTGAAATCCCCGAGGAACAGCAGGGAGATGCCGCATATATGGAGACCACCATTTCGGCGAAGCTGGCGGAACAGAACCTGACCGGACATGCAGGAAACTGGAATGTGTCGCTTCAGATGCTGAACCTTCAGGTGGGAGCCTGCTATGCCAGGATGTATATTGAGGGCAAGACCAATGGCCTGGCCGACATGGAAGCCTTTCAGTCTGCCATGGTGGAAGTGGCCGGGGAAGGTGTAAGCATCCGTTCCAACACAGACGCGGAAGGAAACGAACTGAGCAATTACATGCTGATTCTGGCTGACTATATTACCTATTAAAAATTTGTGAAGAAACATGCAGGGAAGAGAAAAAAAGATACCGGAACAGGACAGAAAGGAAGCAATTATGATCAAAGTTTATCTGAAAAACGCCCGGATTGTGGATGGCACAGGGGCTCCGGCCATTGAAAACGGCCTGCTGGTATATGTTTCCGCAGCGGAGGAATCCGGGGAACAGCAGGGGATTGTCTATGTGGGCAAAATGGATGAGGCGGTTTTGGCGCAGGCAGGGGAAAAAGACCGGATAATTGACCTGAAGAATGAATACACTTTAACTCCCGGTCTGATCAATACCCATGTTCATCTGGATTTACAGATGCCCGGGGCAGGATTCCGTCTTGACCCGCTGGGCCCGGCGTTCCGTGCGCTGAAGGCTTACCGGCGGGCCGCGGAAGCCCTGGAATGCGGCGTGACAACTCTGCGGAATGTGGGAGGAGGCGACTTTTTTGATGTGGCTATCCGCAAAGCCGTGGAAATCGGAATGCTGAACGGACCGCGCATCATTACCTGCGGCTGGACACTGATGGCCCATGGAGGACACGGTTCCGAGGATTACGGAGCCATTGAATGTACCGGCCCCACAGAGTTTACGAAAGAAGCCCGCAAGCTTTTGTCAAAGGGAGTGGACTGGATAAAAGTGGGTATGACAGGGGGACTGGAAGGCGCACATGAAGGCTTGTGTGACCGCCAGGTTACCAATGAAGAAATTGCCGCGGTGATCTGGCCGGCCCATGCCGCGGGAAAAAAGGTCTGCGCCCATTTGTCGGACGATGCCACCATTTACGACGCTGTCACAGCGGGGCTTGATTCCGTGGAACACGGGTATGCCATGAAAGAAAATACCTGCAGGCTGATTGCGGAAAAAGGAAAATTCTATACCCCTACTCTGGCAGTATCTTCCGAGGATGGCGTGGACTATATGCTGAAGCACGGCTTCCCGAAACGAAATTTTGAAAAAAGTTTTACGGCAAAAGAAGGACACAGGGCAGCAGCCCGGTTTGCACATAAACACGGAGTCAAGGTCTGCGTGGGTACGGACATGGTTCCTTCGGATCCGGTCCAGAGAGGATGCAATGCCACCCAGCTGGAAATGGAATTACTCAATGAGCATGCGGAGTTTACGCCGTTGGAAACCATAAAAGCGGCGACTTCCGTGGGCGCGGAGCTTTGCGGCGTGGATCATATTACCGGATCTCTGAAAAGGGGTTATGAGGCAGATATTCTTGCGGTCAGGGGAAAACCGGACCAGGATGTAAAGGACATGCGGAACTTGCAGATGGTAATCAAAAGCGGAGGCATCATCTGGAGTACGATTCCCGGCCATGAAGCCCGTAATTACAGTGTTGTGGGAGAAGGACAGATTGCGGAGGGCGGCACCTACGGAAACTGGTAATACATGTGAGGTACGATATGGCAGGGGGAACATTCCCCCTGTTTTATTCCCGACAATGGGAGAAGGATAAAGGAGAAGGAAGATGAATGACTCCATACGAAATAAAATGAAGAATAATTTTGCCAGGCTGCAGGGAGGCCTGTTTGCCGCAGTTGAAAAGGCTGATGTGGGCAGCGCGTACAATGATCTGCAGAAGCAGGGGGTATCCATGATGGGATGGGCAGACCCTTTTTACCCGGACCCGTCCATTCCGGCGCATTTGCTGGACAAGGCCGTGGAAATTTTAAAGGGGGGATTTCCGTCCCATTATACAATGCCTATAGGCAATGAAGAGCTGAAGGAAGAGATCGCAAAAAAGCTGGCCCGGGAGAATAAAATGACGGTGGATCCCAAAAGGAATATTATTATCACGCCCGGGTCGGACTCCGGTCTGCTGTATGCCATGATGCCCTTTATCGGGGAGGGGGACGAAGTGCTGGTGCCGGATCCAAGCTATCCTTCTAATTTTTTGAACGCGGAACTTCTGGGTGGGAAAAGCATTCCGGTGCCGCTGAAGGCCGACGATCACTACCGCATTGATATCGGCGCTTTTGAAGAAAGACTTACGTCCAGGACCCGAATGGTTCTTCTGACAAATCCCAACAATCCCACCACCACCGTATTTTTACGGGAAGACCTGGAGAAACTGGCAGAATTTATCTGCAGAAACGACCTGGTGTGCGTGGCAGACCAGGCATTTGAATCCACAATTTTTGATGGCAGGGAAATGATATCGATTGCAACGCTCCCGGGAATGGAGGAACGCACTGTTTCTGTCTTTTCCATTTCAAAGGGAATGGGACTTTCCGGATTCCGTGTGGGTTATCTGGTGGCCTGCGATACCATTATGGATGTGCTTTTCGGGGGTGCGGTAAATGTTCTGGGCGCCACCAGCACGCTGTCCCAGCTTGTGGCAATCGAGGCATTCCGGCATCCGCAGTTTATGGAGGAATATAATCAGAAACATGACAGACGCCGCAAATATGCATATGAAGTTTTTTCCAGGGTTCCCGGGGTTAAAATCAATCTGCCGGAGAGCAGCTTTATGTGCTGGCTGGATGTGTCGGCCCTGGGAGATTCCACGGAGATCGTGTCGTACCTGATCCGGGAGGCAAAAGTGGCCTGCAATGATGGGAAGGCTTATGGCCCCCAGGGAACAGGATGCCTGCGGCTGATCATCGGATGTTACTGGGACGATCAGCAGTCTTTCGATGCCATGGACCGCATGGCGGCCGCGCTGGAAAAGCTGGCCCGTGCCACAGATGTGCCGGGCAGATAAAAATATGAAATACCGTTAGTGTGAGAACGGCATTATGATATACCGGCCAGGCCGCGCAACGGCGCAGGGAAAAGGAAGTGTATGGGGAAAGCGGCAAATATAGAAGATACGCAGCGCGAGTTTCTATTGCAAGAACAGGAGGGCTTGGGTATGCAGTCAGAATTTGTGTTGGAAATGGAGGGCATCAGCAAGGAGTATTTTGGAAATCCGGTGCTGAAGGATGTCAGTATACGTGTCCGTCCGGGAGAGATTCTGGCGCTGGTGGGAGAAAACGGCGCCGGAAAGTCCACCCTGATGAACATTCTCTTCGGGATGCCTGCCATTCATGCCACAAATGGGTTTCAGGGCCAGATCCGCATCAATGGGGAAAAGGTGCAGATCACATCACCCCTGAACGCCATGAAGCACGGTATCGGCATGGTTCACCAGGAATTCATGCTGATAGATGATTATGAAATAGCGGAAAATGTAAAACTGAACCGGGAAAATTTAAAAGAAGGCCTGCTGCGGAAGCTGTTCGGGGAAAAGGCAGGGGTTCTGGACCGGAAAGCCATGAAAAAGGAAACGGCGGCTACCCTGGATGAGGTGGGACTGAATATTGACGCATCCACGCACACAGGCTCTCTTCCGGTAGGGTATAAGCAGTTTATCGAGATTGCCAGGGAACTGGACAAAAGCAATGTGCGGCTGATTGTGCTGGATGAGCCCACTGCCGTGCTGACGGAAAATGAGGCGGAGAAGTTCCTGCAGTGTGTGAAAAATGTGACAAAAAAGGGCATTTCTTTTATCTTTATCAGCCATCGTCTGAATGAAGTAAAAAAATATGCGGATCATCTGGCAATTCTGCGGGACGGTTCCCTGGTAGGAGAGTATGATACGGAAAGTGTGTCGGTGCGGAAGATTTCTGAGCTGATGATCGGAAGGACGGTGGATATCAGTCAGCTGGAAGGAGAGCGCACATTAGACGAAGCAATTTCCCTGGAACTGAAAAACTTCTCCGTGGATATGCCCGGGGAACGCCTGAAAAATGCTTCTGTCCGGATTCACAAGGGAGAGATTTTCGGCTTTGCAGGCCTGGCGGGACATGGAAAGGCAGCCGTTGCAAACGGTATTATGGGATTATACCCCGCTTCGGGAGAGGTGCTTTTAAACGGCGGGAGCCTGGATGTGGCAGACACGCTTGCCACTTTGTCAAAAAAGGTTGCTTTCGTCTCGGAAGACCGACGGGGAGTGGGACTTTTGCTGGATGAGTCCATTGAAGTCAATGTGGTGATCTCTTCCATGCGTGTCAGAAACCAGTTCCTGCGAAAAGTGGCGGGAATCTCCTTTTATGACAAAAAGGCCTGCAGACAATACGCGGAGGAAATGATCCGGGAATTTGACATACGCTGCACGGATGCGTCACAGCACACCAGGAGCCTCAGCGGCGGAAACCAGCAGAAGGTATGCATTGCGCGGGCGGTGACACTGGAGCCGGAAGTGCTTCTGGTTTCGGAACCTACCAGGGGCATTGATGTGGGAGCGAAAAAACGGATTTTGGATACCCTTACGGAAATGAACCGGTCCACCGGCGCCACCATTATTATTACATCCAGCGAGCTTGCGGAACTGCGTTCCGTCTGTGACCGTATTGCCATTGTTACGGAAGGTGAAATTACGGGTATATTAAAACCTTCTGACGAAGATTATCGTTACGGACTGCTGATGAGCGGTGTTTCGGAAGAAGAGGAGGCTGTGTATGAAGACAAAAAACAGGAAACCTAGCATACTGGGAATATCCCAGATCATCATGATTCTCTTTCTTCTGGGCCTGCTGGTGCTTTCGTCCGCGCTGCAAATGGATACCGCCACTTTGATCTCGGATTCTCTGGTGCGGATCGGGATGCAGGCGATTTTTGTGCTGGCGATGCTGCCCACCATTCAGAGCGGTATCGGACTGAATTTCGGGCTGCCGCTGGGGATATTGTGCGGTCTTCTGGGCGGACTGATCACGGTGGAGTATAACATGACGGGACTGGGAGGCCTTTTTACCGCCATTTTGATCTCCCTGCCGCTTTCCGCAGGGGCGGGCATTTTATATGGATGGGTTTTGAATCATATGCGGGGGTCGGAAATGATGGTAGGGAATTACCTTAATTTTTCCATCATCTCCCTGATGTGTATCGGCTGGATGATTCTTCCCTTTACCAACAAAAATATTATCTGGGCCATGGGCAGCGGAGTGCGAAGCACGATCACACTGGAATCCAGTTACGAACATGTCCTGGACAGGCTCCTGAGCTTTGGATTTGCAGGTATTACCATTCCCACGGGTACATTTCTGGCAATCGCCCTGCTGTGTATTGTCATGTTTCTCTTCCTGCGCAGCAAGCTGGGCACCATGATGCGGTGCAGCGGTGAAAACGCGGTTTTCGGCGCATCCCTGGGAATCAACAACAATCGTATGCGCATTCTCAGCGCGGTCATTTCCACTGTCCTGGGCGCCGTGGGAATTATCATCTATTCTCAGAGTTACGGGTTTTACCAGCTGTATACGGCTCCCCAGATGATGGCATATCCCGCCATAGCAGCGGTTCTGATCGGCGGCGCCACCACGCGGAAGGCAAGCATAGGCAATGTAATTCTGGGTGTTGTTCTCTACCAGTCCCTGCTGACCATTGCGCTTCCCATTGCCAGCGAATTGCTGGAGAACAGCAGTCTGTCCGAGATTTTGAGAACCATTGTCAGCAATGGCATCATTTTATATGCATTGACAAAAATGGTGGGGAGGAAAGTGTAATGACAAAAAAGATAACACCGTTTGTCCGAAAGAATATTGTAACTTTGTTATTTATCATATTATGCATTTTCACTACGATTACCTCCCGGCAGTCATCCTCGTTTATTCTGCAGGAGCTGGTGAGCCGGATTTGCCGCAATGCGGTTCTGATTCTCTCCCTGCTGATGCCGGTTCTGTGCGGTATGGGGCTGAATTTCAGCATTGTCCTGGGGGCTGCCGCCGGGCAGATTGCCCTGATTCTGATCACTTACTGGAATATCGGCGGTCTCCCGGGAATGGGACTCTGTATCCTGATGGCATCAGTGATTTCGGTTCTGTTCGGCATCTTTGCAGGCTTTATTTTTAACCGCACGGTGGGCCAGGAAATGATCACGGGTATGATCGTGGGATATTTTGCAAAGGGTGTGTTTGACCTGATTTTCCTGATTCTGGTGGGAACCTGGATGATTCCCATCTCCGATCCCAGGCTGGTGCTGGCAGGGGGCGTGGGACTGAAGAACACCATAGATTTAAACGAGAATGTCAAATATGTCTTTGACCGTGTCTGGCAGATGTCTTTTATGGACTGTCTGCTATATGGGGCGATTGTCACGGCGGTTTTTGCCCTGCTGCAGGCAGCCTTTTATCTCTTATACCGCAGACAGGACAGGAAAAGCGCATTGCGCATCTGTCTGCCGGGGCTGGTTACGGCCGGGACCCTGACAGCTGCAACCCTGCTGTTTGGATGTGTGCCTGCCCTGAACCAGGCGGCGGCTTACACAAAGGTTCCCGTATTCACGCTGGTCATCATTGCCGCTGTCTGTATGCTGAATGCGTTTCTTTGCCGTACCAAGCTGGGGCAGGACATCCGCACATGCGGACAGAATATGCAGGTGGCCACGGCGGCAGGAATACCGGTTGGGCGTACCCGGATTATCGCCACGGTGATTTCCACGGTCATAGCGTCCTGGGGACAGATTATTTTTCTCCAGAATATGGGTCTGATCAATACCTACACCAGCCATGAACAGGTAGGAACTTATGCGGTGGCGGCGTTGCTGGTGGGCGGGGCGTCCATCAAGAAGGCATCCATCAGCCAGGTGTTTGTGGGAGCTCTTTTGTTCCATCTGTTGTTTTTTACCATGCCTCTGGCAGGAAACCAACTGTTTCATGATTCCCAGATCGGCGAATATTTCCGGGTGTTTATCAGCTATGGGGTAATTGCCGTGGCTTTGGCGCTTCACGCCTGGAATCAGGGCACAAAGAAAAATCGATAACCAAAAGGAGGGGCTTATGAGAATTGCAATATTGGGCGCCGGGGCAATGGGAATTCTGTTTGGCGGCTGCCTGTCGCAGGAAAACCAGACCTGGCTGGTGGATGTGAATCAGGAGCGGGTTAAGACAATTACAGATAAAGGCGTAAAAATCAGGGAAATGGATGGCACGGATCGTCTGTTTTATCCCGGTGCGGTGACGGATACGGCAGATTTGCCGCAGATGGATCTTGTGATTATATTTGTGAAGGCCATGTTTACCAGGGAGGCGCTGGAAGCCAACCGGAACCTGATCGGCCCGGATACATACCTGATGACTCTGCAGAACGGCGCGGGCCATGAGAAACAGCTGCTGGCCTTTGTGGACCGGAGCCATGTGATTATCGGCAGTACCCAGCACAATAGTTCCATTCTGGCCGATGGCTATGTAAATCACGGCGGAGGCGGCAGAACCGCCATCGGCCTTCTGGGGGGAAGCGGCAGCTGTCTGCAGAAGATAGCGGATACTTTTACAACCTGTGGATTTGACTGCGTGATTTCGGATCAGGTGCAGTATCAGATCTGGGATAAGTTGTTTCTGAACACTGCGGCCAGCTCCCTCACGGCCATTCTTCAGGTGCCCCTGGGGTTTATCCTGGAGGATTCTTATGCCTGCGAAATCATGGAAAAGCTGGCAAGGGAGGCGGTGGCAGTGGCCAATGCCATGGGCATGAGGGATTTCCAGGCGGAAAGGGTCATAGAAGATATCAAAAACGTATTGTCCCATTCCAGGGGAGGATATACCTCTATTTATGCGGACATTAAAAACGGGCTGCACACGGAAGTGGATACCATAAGCGGTTCCGTGGTGGAGGCGGCAAAAGAAGTACAGATTCCGGTGCCATGTCATGAACTGGTGGTATCTCTGATTCATGCCATGGAAGATAAAGAAAAGCTTGTGGGAAAGGGACAGTCCAGCTAAGAAAAGTCAAGAGCTATTGAAAAAAATTTGTGCTGGACAGTAAAATCGCAAAGGCGCACGAGAGGAACTTTTATGAGATTCCTTTCGAATAAAAGATTCTCTCAAGATAGGTGTGCCGAAGCGGCTTTACCCTTTAGTGCTATCGCGCAGCGATTTAAATTGGAGGAAGAATAATGAGTGCATACAAAATGGGAAATTTAAGGATAGTGGATCTGACAAAGTATCTGGATCCGGCTACGGAGAGCCGCAGGTGCCATCTGTATCGTTTTAATACAGGAGGGCCGATTCCGGATTTTCATACCATCATGGATCTCACAAGCCATCTGGGAACACATTGCGAGTGCCCTTACCACCATGATGATAACTGGCCTGATGTGTCCGGCCTGCCGCTGACCAGCTTTATGGGGCGGGGGATATACTGTGTGCTGGAGGATGCCGGGCCCAACAGTTACATTACGGCGCGGATGCTGGACCGGGCACTGGGGGACAGGGTCCGGGAGGGAGATGTGCTGATACTGGATTCGGAATATAAACTGCCTCCTTTCACGGAGAAAACCAATGGCCCCGAGGATAAGAGGCTGTTTGTGAACGGGGAAACCGCGCAGTGGATGGTAGACCACAAAGTGAAATGTGTGGGATTTGGGGATGGCGTGTCCATTGAGAACTGCAATGAGGACGTAAAGCCTTTCCATGATATCTGCATGGCTGAAAATATTACGTTTTTGGAAGTCCTGAAGAATCTGGAAGAACTGAAGGAGGAAACATTTTTTATTTCTTTTGCGCCTCTTTATATCAAGGGGCTGGACTCCTGCCCGGTACGTGTCTATGCCATAGAAGGGCTGGCCGAATTCGCAGGGCAGGCATACAGATGCGGCGTGGGAAGAGATTGTATTTCAAGATGAAATTCCGGTTGCATTTTTCCGGCAGGAATGCTATAGTAAAAAGCAGGACTTAAATATTCAGTTGAAGGAGGCGTTTTGATATGACAAAGACAATGAGGATGGTGAATGGGATCAACTGAATACCGGGCATGAAAGTGCTGTTTTAAGTACCTGTATGAATACTGTTGACTTTGTGTAGAAGACACATCATATTGGTGTGTCTTTTTTGCGCGCAATTTTTAGGAAAGGGAAAGGTGATTTGATATGAGGGAAAAGATATTTCAGATACAAAAAAGAGGTCAGATAGAAAGAGAAAACGAAAAAACAGCAAAAACAAGGAGTTTGAAGATTGAAGAGATTAAGATATTATTTACTGAGTATGAGGCCCTCCAGCGAGACTTATGAAGAAATATATGAGGGCAAAATGTATGAGTCGTTCATGGATAAGGATCCGATAGTACACAATCACGCCGTTTACTGGGCCGGGGAGACTGGCTATGAAATCACGAAAAGCAGCAGGCTGGATTTGTCCAGGCCCACCGTTACCATCCACATTCCCATGAAGAGGTTCCGGACGGAAGAGACCGGAACGGCGGCCCTGGATTACATTTTCCGGTCATTTATTCCCTATATCAGGGCACTGAATGAAGCCAATGACAACCGGAAGCGGACAGACAAGGAAAACGGACATTATTATATTTACGAGCCCAACAATAAGGTTCTGGTGCGGAATGTCATTTCGGCCAATATAGTGGCACAGAAATACTACAGACTTATTGGCAAAAATACCATTGAACCCATTGACGGAATGCGGGACCAGGGGCATACGTCCTATTCCCCCGGAAAGTCTTGTATGATTCAGCCCATTGAAGGGGAGAGAAGCATTCCGGCATATCTGTGTGCCAGTATTATGATCCAGGTACAGCTGCCGGAAAAAAAGCATAAGAAGGCGGCAGAGATGCTGACCGCAGACCTTCCGGAGGCAGTGGAACGCTTTGTGGCGGAATTTGACCGGGAGGGACTGGCGCGGGCCCTGGCCCTTTATGAAAAGCAGGAGACTGTCAGGGCGTGGCTGCGGGACAATAAATATTGTGCCTTTGTGGCGAACGGAAGTATACTGCCCAGGGCAAAAGGAAGCGATCTGCCCATGGAAAAGGCGGTGCCTTTTATGTCTGCGCCGGAGGATGAGACAGAGGTGGCAGGCGTAAGGGGGATGGTGTTCCGGCAGGGCGTCACCGTGATTACCGGCGGGGGCTACTCCGGGAAGAGCACCCTGCTGGATGCCCTGAGCGCCGGTATCTACAATCATGTGGGCGGGGATGGCAGGGAACTGGTGATCACGGATGATTCTGCCATGAAAATATCCGCTGAAGACGGCAGAAGTGTGCGCCATGTGAATTTATCTCCTTTTATCAAGTGGATTCCCGGGGGAGATCCCAGGGATTTTTCCACGGAACATGCCTCCGGTTCCACGTCCCAGGCGGCTAATATTATGGAAGCCATAAACTGGGGAAGCAGGCTGCTGATGATTGACGAAGATAAATCCGCCACCAATTTTATGATACAGGATTCGGTGATGAAGGCCCTGATTGAAAAAGAACCCATCACCCCCTTTGTGGAAAGGGTGCAGGAGCTTGCGGCGGTAAGGGATGTCTCCACCATCCTGGTAATCGGGGGTAGCAGCGAATATCTGCATGCGGCAGACAGGATCTATATGATGAAGGATTACCAGATCAGCCAGGTGACGGACATGGCCAAAGAACTGCAGGCCGGAAGCATGACATGCCCGGAAATGGATAGGAGAGATGTCCTGGAACCGGCAGATTACACAAACCAGGATCAGGTGGATGCAAATATGCTGAATACCCGTCCCCGGGGGATGGCCACGGAAGTGCTGAAAGTGTCCGATCTTGGATTTCTGATTCTGGGGGACGAACAGATTGATATCCGGATGCTGCATGATATTGTCAGTATACCGCAGCTGAATGCCATTGCGTTTATCCTGCGGAAACTTATGGGCCAGGTAAACCCTCTGGAGCGTTTCCAGAAGTTTGTGATATCCAGGCCCGGCGCCGGGGAAGAAAACCATGACAGCCCGGAAAAGAGCCGGATTTCTCCCCGATGGGTGTGCAGGGAAAAAGAGGTGGAACGCATACTTGGGGAGATTGGGCAAGAAGGGCTTGAATCCGCGTATTCGCCGTTTTTCTCCGAATGCATCCGCTGGATGGATCTCCCGAGAAAATATGAAATTCTGGCGGTTTTAAGCAGAATGAGACTGAACGGCGACGCCGGACAGGGCTAAGGCGGCAGGTGAGGAATTTCGCAATCCAAATGGAAGATGAGGAATGGCATATCAGGTTTTATTGTAATTAAAGAGTGAATATGTTAAGATACCACTGAAGGATCCGCGAATCTGCCGGAAGGATATGGAAAATGCGGGTAAGGATCCTGTGGACGGTTTAGGGGCGCAATATGCCCCAAAAGGAATGACAGGAGGCGGAAGGAATTTTGAGGGCGGGGAAATCTGGAAAGAAACTGGCCGGGCTGATTATTGCATTGATGCTGTCTGTCTCCGCATGTGCGGTGCCAGCGGCAACCGGATCCGGAACAGCGGAAAATCAAACGGAAAAAGACGGACCGGTTATTTCCGTGGTGGGAGGAAGCGGCGGTACTGCGGATGGAACGGACTGGCAGGAGCATCTGCCGGCCTATGACGGTTTGCCCAGCGTTGATATCAACAATGGAGTACCTTTTTTTACCGGGGAAGAGATGACCACGGAGGTCTTTGAAGAATACAGCGATCTGGACGAACTGGGCCGGTGCGGCCCCGCCTTTGCCAATGTGTGCCGGGAACTGATGCCCACGGAGGAGAGGGAGAGTATCAGCAGCATAAAGCCCACGGGCTGGCATTCGGTACAGTATGAAATTCTTGCGGATCAATATCTTTATAACCGCTGCCATTTAATCGGTTATCAACTGGCCGGGGAGAATGCCAATGAAAAAAACCTGATCACCGGAACCAGATATATGAATGTGGAAGGAATGCTGCCCTGGGAAAACCTGGTGGCAGAATATGTGGATGTGACAGGAAACCATGTGCTTTACCGGGCCACGCCGGATTTCGAAGGGGAAAATCTGGTGGCAGACGGGGTGCTGCTGGAGGCCTATTCCGTGGAGGACGGAGGCGCCGGAGTCTGCTTCAATGTATATTGTTATAATGTACAGCCGGGTATTGTCATTGACTATGCCACGGGGGAGACATCCCTGGACGAAGGCTGGAGGGACGGGGCAGAGCCGGAATATGATTATGTGCTGAATACCAATACCATGAAATTTCATCTTCCGGACTGCTCCAGCGTAAAGAAAATAGACGACGAAAATAAAGAATTATATGCGGGGAGCCGGGATGCACTGACCCGGGAAGGGTATAGCCCCTGCGGGAACTGTAAGCCGTGACCGTTCGGCAGAGACGAAAAAGTGTGCATCTGCCGGGAAATGGGTGAGAAACTGCCGTGCAGGCAGAAGAAGGGAAAGAAGCCGTGAAAAAAACAGTTATAGTCAACATTTACAATTTTATCCGTATGTCCCATGTGGAGCCCAGTGTGTTTATTCCGGATGATTTTGAGACTGTCAGAAAGCAGATGATTCTCATCAGACAGTATGATTTGCCGGCCACTTACGCATTAAAATATGATGCGCTCATGGAGCCCCGGTACCAGGAGCTGATCAAAACCTATGCGGGCAGCCGGGATGAAATTTCAGCCTGGTGGGAGATCACGGAGGCGCTCTGTGTAAAAGCGGGAGTGGACTTTTGCGGTGCCGGTACGGAAGAATATGACGACCGTGTCAATTCTGCTTACTGCATCGGCTATGGGCCGGAGGAGCGCAAAAAACTGGTGGATGCCTATATGGCTGATTTTTATCAGGTCTTTGGCTTCTATCCCAAAACCATAGGCTCCTGGGTGCTGGATACGGTGACTGTCTCTTATGCGGCAGAAAAATACGGCATTCTGGGCAGCGCCATCTGCAGGGATCAGATGGGGACGGATGGATTTACATTGTGGGGAGGCTTTCCCAACGGAATCTATTATCCCAGCAGAAAAAATGAAAACATTCCGGGAAATACAAAAGAGGGTCAGGTTCCGGTTCCCATGTTCCGGCTGCTGGGACCGGATCCCATTTACAATTTTGAACAGGATGTGCGCTCCGGCCTGCAGGGAGTTTATACCCTGGAGCCTTCCTGGCTCATCGGCAGGAACCCGGAGTGGATTTCCTGGTATTTCGGGTGTCTTACCGGGGAAGATTCCCTGGGGGTGGGTTATGCCCATGTAGGGCAGGAAAATAATTTCCTCTGGGAGAATATCAGGCCGGGTATGGAACCGCAGCTGAAGAAACTGAAGGAGCTGCTGGAAAACGGCTGTGTCAGGATAGAGACCATGGCCGAATCCGCCGCATGGTTTTCCGGGTCGTACAAGCTGACGCCGCCCATGACTTTTCAGGCATCCGCGGACTGGGACAAGGGGAGGAATCTGTCGGCCCAGTGGTATGCCTGCAGCAATTACAGACTGGGATTTCTGGGGGAAAAGGGACATCTGCGTATCCGGGATTTCTTTCTCTACCGCCAGGAATACCCGTCCCGGTACCTGGAGGCTCCCATGACCAATGCAAAGAGCACATTTGATGCCCTGCCGGTGCTGTTTCCGCAGATATGGGTGAAGGAAAGGGGCGAGAGGCCGTTTATCCGGCTGCTGGACGAAGAAGGCCGGGAACCGGCGGGTGTGATATCTTACAAGGCCCTGGACGATATGAGGGCGCAGGCAGTACTTGCGGAAGAAGAAGGAGAGGTCCGGGCCGTGTTTACCATGTCCCCGGAGGGAGTGCTGCTGGAAGGAAATTATCGCCTGCACATGGACTGTCTTCCGGTTTTCCGTTCTTTGTACGGTGGAAAAATTCAGATGGAACATGAGGGATATTACTATGACTTTTCGGTGGAAGAGGGCAGCATTTCCACCGCGGAAGCGGAAGGCGTGGAGATCTGTCCGGAGCGGGGGCGTATTTTCCTGAAATTAGGGCAGAAAACGGAGCGGGGGCAGGTGATGACAGACCTGCAAGTGATTCTGCCGGAGAGAGGCAGCCGGGAGACGCAGGAGTTTGCGGTGCCGCCCATATCTCCGGCCGTGGAGCCCAGGTCCTGCATTTTTGCTGCGGGTACCACGGGAAAAGTGGAACTGGCAGCGCAAGAGGCCGGGGAAATCCGTTATACCCTGGATGGCACGGAGCCGGGGGAAGACGCGGCACTTTATTGCGGCCCGCTGGAACTGCGGAAAGACACTGTAGTCTCCGCAAAGCTGTTTCTTCCGGACGGCAGATGCAGTGAGACGGTTACGGAGTCGTACCGGTTCGGGATTCAGGGAATCCGTCTTACCAGCAGCACTGTCTTTGATGTCCGCCCGGTTTTCGGGGGAAACGGCATTGGAGACCTGACGCAGCCGCTCAGGGGTTCCCTGGATTACCTGGATGGCCGATGGAGGGGGACCCTGCAGAATCTGGAGGTATGCGGAGAGCTTCCGGAACCGATGTATGTGGAAACAATAACGGCTGGTTTTCTGTCTCACCACCGGTCCGGAATCATATATCCCAAGTCCCTGCGCCTTTATACCGGCAGGGATGAGGCCGGCCTGACCCTTACGGCTGAGGTGGAACTGCCATGCGAACCCTGCGCAAGGGAAATCGCCAGACAGGATATTACTTTTTCCGTGGGACAGGTGATAGGCTGCTTCCGGCTGGAAGCCTGCAGATATCGGAGAATGCCCCAGTGGTGCTGCTACCGGGGAACGAAGGGTGTATTCACCATGGTGGATAATATCATTGTCTCACCGGGTACTTAAGTACCTCTTTCCCTTTTTTATATTGTATGCTATAATGCATTGTGGAGCGTAAAAACATATAAGGGGAAAAGTATGGATAAAGTACTTTCATATATCGGGGAACGTTTGAGGGATGTGAGAAGTTCCCGTCTGCTGACGCTGGATGATGTTGCGAAACTGACCGGTGTCAGCAAGCCAATGCTGGGACAGATCGAGAGGGGGCTGTCTTCTCCCACCATCAATACTTTGTGGAAAATCGCAACCGGGCTCAAGATGCCCTTGTCGTACTTTTACAGACAGACGGAAACACTGCTTACTGTGGTGGGGCTGGAAGATAAGATTCCTGCCATGGAGGAAAATGATGGAATGCGGGTGTACACTTTATTTTCCTTTGAACCGGTAAGGAATGTGGAAGTCTTCTATATGGAATTTGACGGAGGCGTCAGGCATTGTGCGGAACCCCATATCAAAGGGGTGGAAGAATATGTTTTCGTGATCAGCGGGACTATGAAAATCATAGTGGAAGGGCAGGAAATACTTTTGTCGGAAAAGCAGTCAATGCGTTTTCAGGCAGATGTTCCCCATATCTATCACAATATTTCGGACCAGCCGTGCATTGTACACGACATGATCTTTTACGCAAATGAGGCTGTGCTGAAATAAGGTGCCGGCCGGGCAGATATCCCGCTTTTGCGTCATGGCACAAAAGCGGGACGCCGGGAGGGCGGCAGTCATGCGAGGCTGCCGCTGCCCAGCGCATTCAGCATATTCTGCCAGGAAGACAGAGATCCGAAGGAACCGGTCCCCAGGGAGGAATATCCCATTCCGTTTTGCAGATACAGGTTCCGGGACATAAGCTGCAGCGCCAGCTGACTGGTGAGGCGGCAGTTTTCACAGCAGGCGTTCCCATTTTCGGCAACAGACCGGGAGGAAGTATCCTGCGGATTCTCGTTTTCCGGGATTTCTTTCTGCTGCCGGAGCGTATTTTGGGCAGCTGCTTTTTGTATATGCTTTGAAAAACTGCCAACATTTGCAAAATTGCGGATATTTGCCGTTCTTGTACCGCCCCGCCGGGCATAATACTGGTTGATTTCCTGAATTTTCGGATCGCTGCCGATCCATCCGAATGTTTCGTTCATTTCTGACTCCTTTCTTGTAACAGTACGGTTACGCAAAATTCATTTTTTCCCGGGCAGATGTCCAGATCTCCTCCATACCTGGCGGCGGTCTGTTTCACATTGGACAATCCGATGCCATGCAGTGAGAGCGGATCCCGGGAAATATTTTTTCCTTTTGAGGAAACGGGCAGCCGGGTATGGCTGTCGAAACGGACTTCACCCTGAAAGGAATTTTTGACGGTGATCAGGTAAAATTTCTTTTTTTGTCTGCCGGAGAGAAAGATGTACTTTGGTCTGCCGGAAATGGCGCTGCAGGCCTCCAGGGCATTTTGCAGAAGGTTGCTTAAGATAATGCCAATGTCATAGGCGTCAAAAGTTTCTGACGCAGGATAGTGAAAATCGGAACGGAATTCTGCTCCCATTTTCAGGGCCAGCGTCCGTTTCTGGTTCAGAATGACATCAGTGACAGCATTTCCGGTCTGAATGACAAGTTCAAATGCACTCATACTTTCATCCATTTTGCGGATGTATTTTTCCATTTCCCCATAATGGCCGCTTTCCATAAGTCCCTGAATATTGGTCATGTGATTTTTCATTTCATGCTTCATCTGGCGTACGCTTTCGTAAAACTGCCCTTCTTCCTCCAGCCGTTCCCGGATGGCAAGAATCTGCTGCTGTTCTACAAAATGTTTTTTCTGCTGTTCCTGCAGGCAGACCACTTTCTGGCAGGAGGCAATGGCGGCAAGAATCCCCAGGTAAAATAATATGGCAGTCGCAGGAACCAGCCCCAGGAAAGCAGGATAGGTTTCGTAAAGCCGTATCACCTGATCCTTTCCGGAAATCACCAGGAGACGCAGCAGGATTGCCACAAACAGGATTCCGGTCACCGGTGTCAGGAGAAGATAGCACAGTTCCTTTGTGTGCAGCGCAATTTCTCTTTTTTTCAGAAGGGCCCTGACTGCCCGGAGCATGCCGTAAAAAAGTACCAGCTGGAGACAGGCCACCAGCAGATAATTCAGCGCCGCACTGCGGTAAACTTTCTCCGGAGTATCGGCATTTCGCAGAAACCAGCCGGATGTCAGGTCATTCACGCTTTGGAGAATCATCATGACCAGGCTTCGGACGCAGTAAAAAATTACACCCAGAAGAAAAACCAACCGGCGTTCCATGCCCAGTAAACCGGCAGATGCCGTGAGCAGGATCATGATTAGAATCATGGACTGCCACCCGGCGCTGAAAGGTGCCAGGTATGTTCCGGTATAGATCAGAAACACAAGAAGTTCCTTTTTTCCGGGACATTTTCGCAGTGCATTTCTTCCGCCCAGTATTTCTCCTGTAAACGGATGAAAAAAAACCGCAATACACACGCCGTATAAAAGGGTCTCGATTGCCAGAATGACTGTGTGAAATAGTAAAAAATGTTCTTGGCTCAATGTATTCTCCCGGGATTAACTGATAAACTGCAGATGCATTTTTACAAAGCTGTCATATTTATACTTGGAGAGGTTCAGACGCCTGCCGCTGGTCAGAGTCACTTCCGTCCGGTCATAAGATTCCACATAGGAAAGATTCACCAGATAGCCTTTGTGGATCCGGCAGAACTGTCCCTGCAATTCCTGTTCCATGGTTCCGATTTTTCCATAGTATTCCAGAGTTCCATCTTTTAAATGCAGCACAATCTTATGCCCATGGCTTTCCATATAATAAATCTGTTCCAGCGGAATGATTTTCCGGGTTCCGGCAAGGGAAACCGTAAGACTCGTTTTCCGCTTTCCGGCATTGTCCAGAATCTCCTTTACGGCTCTCCGGAAGACATCCGCAAATTTATCCTCGTCAATGGGTTTCATCAGGTACTGAAATGCACCCACGTCGAAGGCGTCAAAGACATAACTGTCATACCCGGTGACGAAAATGATAAGGGGCTGGGGCCCGGATTCCCGGCTGCGGATTTCCTTTGCCAGATCCATGCCGTTGGATATGTCTTTCCGGCCGGAACCGCTTAAACGGATATCCAGGAAGAGGAGATCCGCTTCCCGGTGCGCAGACAAAAAATCATCGGGATGGGCATATTCCGCAATCATACAGTCAATATTCTGTTTTTTGATAAGCCGGGAGAGATAGAGCCTTATATTTTTTTCATCATCACATATTGCAATCCTGATCATATTCATACCTTTCAAGGCTTCTATTTTTGTATCGGAAGGCGGGCCGGAAATGTTACTTTATTTGCGCAAACGGACATTCTGACAGCGCAAGTGGACCGGCAGCGCCAAAAGCCTTACCGTACCGTTTTGTAAAAAGGTTTCATATTTTGTAAGAGTCCTTCGCACCAGCCGTAAGCGATTCCGGCCGGAACCAGGTTATTGATGTGAATTCAGTATATACCAGGGGAGAAATATCTGCAATTGGGAATCCATGGGGAAAGAGACAAGATTAGATGAGCAATCAAGTAGGGGAATGCTCTTCTTCCCTACTCGCCGTGCGCCCCGTGTGCCGCCTGGCGGCATAATTCCAGGTGCGGGGAAGTCGCACTTTGTGCACGGGCCTGCGCAATCAAGTAGTGGAACGCTCTTATCCACTACTTGCCGCGCGGGGCGCATGTTGCGTCAGCAACAATCTTCCTTATGCGCCCCTGCGCATAAAAAAGCGCCGGGCCATTTGCGGAACAGTCCGGCACCACATGGATACGGATAAAATACCGTTGAAAGTCTCAGCGGGGAAGTTTGCCGATTCTCTCTATGTAGGCCTTTTCCTTCTCGCGGTTTATCACTTCGCGCAGGGTTTTTAATTCACTTTCGATTCCATCCAATTTTAACAGTATGGCATTGGTATCATAAGTTGCAGAAGATTTCTTGCTGCTTAAGGTTTCGTAGAGTTTTTTTGTTTCTTTGTGCACGCGCTTGGCCTGCTTTCTGATGTCTTTCTTCAGACTTAAAATCATGTCCTTTCCCTCCGCGTATCTTGTTTCAAGCTTCTCTTTTATCATATTCTATTTTGGGGATATCGTCAATATCTTCATGAAAGTTCCGTCATAAATGTTGCAGATTTAGAAATAATTCTTGCAATCCGTGCAGTTTTGTGATATAACTTCCTATTTTTAACAGTAGTATGGATGATGAATCGCTGTAACCCTAGTATTTATGCGGGCTACAGCGATTTCGGTTTCAGAAATGAAATATGGTAATTTATTCCCTGCCTTTACTTCTTTTTTGGATTCCCCTCATCTTCTGCTTGGTGATAAACTGATAGTCTGTGCGGAAACCGCAGACTTCGTGTAAGACATCTGTCAGTTTAGAGCGTTTATAGAGTGGCATATACCCCTGATCCTCCACATCTGCAAAATCCATCTCCCTGAGCGTCTTCAAAATTTCTTCACAGGTATAGTTGCCTCCCAGCCTTTTTTCCAGGATCCGGTAGACAAGAAGGGCGAGAAAGCAGGTCAGGAAATGTGCCTTGATCCGGTTTTCCAGACGCACAAATGCAGGCCGGGCTTCAAAGTCCGTCTTCATGATGCGGAAACATTCCTCTATCTGCCATCTTCCTTCGCTGACTTTCAGGATGGGGGCCACATCATCATCCAGCAGATCGGTACATACGGCATACAGCCCGTCATATCTGGCTTCCTCCGCTATCTTTTCTTCATCCAGATAATACTGGATGCCGGCTGCCTCGCCGTCCTTTGTGACAGCCATCTTTCCCACGAACCGGGCCGGGTCATTAGGGTTCTTCCTTTCCGCCTTTCTCTTCCCGGATGCTACCATTTTTTCGGCGCGTTCTACCTGTCTCCTGCGGATCTCCCTCTGATAAGCGGCATATTTGGGGGAGTAGGTAATGATCAGCCTTTGGTGCAGTTTTTTGGTCGTATAAGGGCAGTCTTTATAGAAAAGGCCGTCTTTTTCTTCACTGATTTGAGACAGCCCTACCGGCTTATTATCGGAAAGCTGTTTAAAGCCGTCGCCACTGAGCGCCCATTCCCTGTCTTCGGCAGGCAGCTTTTTGATGGACTGTGTCACGATAAACGACCTTTCCCCCATGTGGTTGAACTCACGGTTGCCTTCCGAACCTAGTCCCGCATCACAGCAGTAAATAAATTTGGAGTGGCCGAATTTCTGGAGGATTGTTTTTTCCAGTGGTTTAAGGGACTGCTGCTCATTCTGGTTTCCCGGAAAGATGGAGAAGGCCAGGGGTATCCCATCCCCGTCCGTGAACATTCCCATCTGTACGATGGGGTTCGGGCGGTGCTCCTTGCTCTTCCCATACTTTTTTGCCCCGTCTTCCTGCCCGATCTCGAAGTAATAGTTCGTGCAGTCGTAATAAAGGATGCCGTCATTCCGGTCTGTCAGGAAGTTACTGTTTTTGAAAGCCTCCGACTGTATGAAGTCGCATTCCTCCGCAAGGACGTCCAGGGCGCGGTAGATGTCATGCTCTTCATAGGAAGGCCTTTCGAGATAGTCCATTGCCGCCCTGTAAGAGGCACGCTTGCTTCCTGGTTCCAGTATCCTGGTGTATATCAGGTCAGACAGGATGGCGTTCAGGTCATACCGGAACTTATGCCGTTCCCGAATCTTCCTGCAGGCCCGGTCAAATCCGAGCCCGTAATAAACAGACTGCAGGAAAAGGTATCCGCCTTTATAAAGTTTTTGGCGGTCGTAATCCAGCTGCCTGTCGGCATGGAATGGGATAAGGACCGTCCTGGCCTCGTTTTCCTTTTTATACTTTTCGGTCTCCAGCCTTGCCTGTTCCCGTGCCCATGCCATTACATCGTCACGGGTCGGGCCGTGGTCTTTGACCAGGTCGTTAAGGGTTCCGAGCTTACGGACAACAGAGGATGTGCTTACGCCTTTTTCATTGATGAAGCCTTTCGTTATGTAAAATGATTCAGAATTTTTGGATTTCGATGTAGTAACTCTCATATGCTGCCTTCGTCCACTTATTACAACATACATTACTATATATTACAAAGTAATAAAACGAAATATTTGACAAAAAAATACAGGCTATATGCGGCCTGCAGGCATTTTTCCTATTTCAAAACTGTTAAAGACCCGCTCACAGACATGCTTGATAAACTGGACGTGATGGATAAACACTATGACAGAAAGTATCAGGATATGCATGACAGACTGGATAATCTGTATGATAAGATTTCTGAATATGAAGATAGCATTGCAGATATCACAGCGAGAATTGAAGCTGTATATGGAAATCAGATTACCGGAAAGCAGATTTATGACATTCTGGTACATTTTGAAATGATGTACTATAAAATGACGGACCTTGAAAAGAAAGAGTTTATGAAAGACTTCATAAACAGTATAGAACTTTATCCAGAAAAGATGTATAATGGAAGCATCGTGAAACAGATAAATTTTAAGTTCGGTGTTTATTATGAGGGAGAAGAAACTATGGATATTCGGTTGCTCAACGAAAAAACAGTCGAGACAGTATGTTTATTGTCCAAACGCAAAGTCTGCCAGCAGCCGTCTGCGTAACGCACAGGCGAAACAGAAATGCGGAATTATTGAACGGGAGAACTGCAGCAAGCCGAAGCCTGAGGATGCCAAACAGACACAATGCCCGCCTGAGAAAGAGGCGGCGATTGGGGCGGATATTTGTGATCCCTGACAGATGATACAAAGGATAAGCTATATGAAAAAGAAGATGAAAAAGGCTGTTTATAAATTTATTAAATGTGAAGGGATAACAGCAACCATTGCGGCCATGGTCATTTTAATTGTTTTTATCAAGGCGGCTTTGATTGAAAGGCAGGACGTTGCAATTATTGACTGGGCGATGTTTACATCGATTGTGGTTGCCTTGCTGCTGAACAGTTTTTCAAAAATGTTCCGCACATTGTTGATGAATAAATTGGAGGATTCGGTCAAGCTGACATGTGACTATGAAAAACTTATGAAGAAATACGAGTGTGAAATGGTTGCTTATAAAAATGAAGCTGCATCTTGTAAGTATGTGAAAAAAGTATTGAAAAACCGGGATACAGAAGTGGTACACATACCGGTAGTCAGAGAAAAAACATTTCGGAATGGCAAGATTGAAATTCAGGATTCCAGGGCAAAGTATGTACTTCCGCAAATGATATGTGAACATTTTGGCGAGCTGTTTGAAGCGCACTCAACATCTACGGTTTATAATCAGCTTGCCATTCGGGTTGACGATTGGGAAATGGAAAACGGGAAATTTGTAATCAAAACATCCAGGACAACATATTTTGATTCGCTAGTAACAAATCGGGCTATGGATTTCTGCTGGTCAAACGGGCTGACAATTCGCGAACAGTTCGAATATGGGCCATATCTGCACGGGCTGAAAGAGTCCTGTTTGTCGAATCATTTAGGATTTAACGGATTTATCGAATCTTCGGATGGTTACATTGTATTAATGAAAAGGGGAAATAAACTGTCAATTGGGAAAGGGACTTACGGCAGCAGTGTGGGTGCGAGCCTGAAGGCAAAATATGCGTTAATTGATGGGAAATTTACCAGGGAAGGATTGCGGAAAGGGATTTTAAAGGAAATTGAGAATGAATTGAAGATTTCAGAAGAAGGACTTGAAGCATTTTCACTGGATGAACATTTGATTGCAGCATATCGCGATCTTGTAGAAGGGGGAAAGCCGCAGCTTTTATTTTACATAAAGTCAAAATGGCCTAAGGATAAAATAGAAACGAATTTTTTTGAGAAAATAAAAGGGGTTGAGAAAAGTAAAAAATATGAGTTGTTAGAAGACGGCAGAAGGTTTCTGTGGATTTCTCAAAAAGACATCAAAGAAAAGAAAATATGTATCCTGCCTGATCAGATTGTCTATGATGGCAGGCCATATCATATGATGCCCTCTGTTGCGGCGTCCATTGTTATGCTGACTGAATATTTAAAATAAAGAGATATTATTCTCGGAATCAAAAAATGCTTCTTGAGAAGGCAGGCATAGCCTTCTCTTATCTTGCCCGCCGGGGACAATCCCGGACGGGCATCTTTTTATATATTTTCACCAATTTTTTCACTTAATTCCCCTTAATTTTATTTGAATCAGGGTATTCAGTTTTGGCGGATACAGGCAGACACGTATGGAAAATTACCTTAATATCGACACATTTTACCAGGAAATGTCAATATATTCTGTTCATCTGAACAATTGCGAAAATTTACCATGACTTTCACCCCTCTTTTGTATAATCTTTTACTTGACTATAATCGTTTTAGTGACTATAATGAACAAGAGGAAATCTGTGAGACAAAACAGAGACAGATTCGATTCATGAAATACCGACCGGAAAGAGGATGTCAGGTGCGCCGGAGCGCACAAGGGAGTGTAGATATGAAAAAAGCAGCAGACAACAGCCAGGACAGAAAGGGCAGCCGCGGATGGAGGGCTGCGTGCGTCCTGTTCCTTGCGGGGGCAGCGGCGTGTACGGCGGTGGCATGCGCGGGGAAAGAGAACCAGTCCGGGGCTGAGGATACATATGAGGAGCTGGCGGAGCAGACAAACGGGGCGGCCACACAGGAACCTGCGGAGGAACCCACGGCGGAGCCGTCTGCGACAGAAGCGCCGGAAGAAAAGGACCCCCTGGCCGTGCTGGAGGGGATGGGCGTACCCATTCCGGACAAGGCAGTGGATTTCGCGCAGCTGCGGGAGGACACCAACGAAGACATCTACGCCTGGATTTACATACCGGATACCAAGATAGATTACCCGGTGCTGCAGCACCCCACGGACAATACCTACTACCTGGATTACAACCTGGACGGAAGTAAAGGATATCCCGGGTGCATTTATACGGAGGATTACAATCAAAAAGATTTTACCGACCCCAATACGGTGCTGTACGGCCACAACATGAAGAACGGCACCATGTTTGCCGGCCTTCATAAGTACGGGGACGCCGAGTACCTGGAGGAACACCCTTACGTATATATATATACGGAGGAAGGGCTGCTGGCCTATGAGATATTTGCCGCGTACCAGTCCGGGGACGAGCATATCCTGTATGCCCATGACGGGTTTGCGGACAGGGAGGTATTCGGGGAATACATAGAAGAGATACTGGACATGCGGTCCATGGGAAGCGTGCTGAAAGAGGAAGCGGAGGTTACACCGGACAGCCGTATCCTTACTCTGTCAACCTGCATCTCTGGAAAGCCCAATAACCGTTTCCTGGTACAGGGGGTACTGCTGAATGGCGAGTAGAAAGAGGTACGGCGCGGGAGAGGGGATGCCTGCCGGGCGGGGAAAAAAAGCAGGGCACATACTGATGGCTGCGGTGCTGGCTGCCGCAGTCCTGATAACCCTGGTGGCGGCGGGTTTCCTGATACTCCAGGTGCTGGGAAAGGGAAACCTGTACGGCAGTGCCAGCAGCGATGCTCTGGTGATGAACCTGTCGGACATGGCGGTGGAATTCGGCGGCGATGTACAGGCAGGGGAAGGGGATGAGGACTGGCAGCCGGGGGATGTGCGGTACAACGGCATTCATTACCGCTACAACGAGGATATCCTGACATTTCTTTTCCTGGGAATTGACAGGATGGGGGAAGTAACGCCCGTAGCGGACGGGATGGACGGCGGACAGTCGGATGCCATCTTCCTGCTGGCACTGAACCCGCATAAAAAGGAGGCGGCGGTCATCGGCATCCCCCGGGACACCATGACGGAGGTGGAAACCTACAGCAGGAGCGGGTCCTACACGGGAACCGTGAAAACCCAGCTGTGCCTGCAGCACGGCTACGGGGACGGGGCACAGCTTAGCTGTGAGCGGAGCGTAGAGGCGGTGTCAGGGCTTTTCTACGGCCTGCCCATCCATGGGTACTGCGCCATTAACATGGGTGCCATCCCGCTGCTCAACGATGCCATAGGGGGCGTTACGTTGAAATCCCTGGAAACGCTGGATTTTAAGGACTTCCGTGCGGAGGAGGGGGAGGAGCTGCGCCTGTACCTGACGGTGGCCGCTCCCGGTATCTTCATGTCAAGGAGGATGGACAAAATATTCACAGCCTTTGTGCAGCGGTATTATGCTGAGACGAAGGACATGCTGACTATGGGGCATGCGGATAACCTTGACCTGCTGGTTTCCTGCGGGGATTTGAACCGGGAAAGCGGGATATATTCCCTGATGGCGGTTTTCTTCCTGGCCTTTGCCCTGATAGCGGTGATGTCTGTCCTGACGCTGGCTGCCGTATACGGAGTTTCCGCGGCGCAGCGGGAAAAGGAGTTCGCGCTGCTGGCCGGGATAGGGGCCGAGGGCAGGCAGCTCAAAGGTCTTGTGCTGGCGGAGAGCGTGTTCTATATCGCGGCGGGCATCCCGGCTGGGCTGCTGCTGGGAGCTGCCTTGTTTCAGGCGGGGAAGGGGACGATTGACAGGATTTTATATGCCGTAGGTTATCCGCCTGTCCGACTGGCGCTCTCCCTGCCCTTTGGCCTTGCGCTGGCATGCTCGGCGGCAGGGGTCATCCTACTTTCCGGGCTGCTGCCCGCAAGGAAGGCTGCTGTCGTCAGCCCCATGAGGCTCCTTGCCGGGGAGGAGATGTATAAGCTGGAGAGATTCACGGCAAAAAGCAGGCACCCGAGGAGGAAATTCGGCGTGGAAAGGAATTATGACAGCGAAGAGGGCTGGGCTGGCAGAAGGTTATGCCCCGGAGGGCAGGGCGGGGATTGTGCTGTCGGCAGACCCTGCCCTGAGGCGCAGGGCGGGGATTGTGCTGGTGGCAGGCCATGCCCCGGGGCGCAGGGCGGGAACTGTCCTGGCGAAGGGGACAGGCAGCCGCGAAGGGGAGCGCGGGGGGAAGCCTGGCTGGCATATAAGTCCTGGCGAAGGTTCCGACGGCGGTACCGGCCTGTCCTCCTGGCGCTGTCGGCCACCTTTGCCCTGTGCTTTGTGCCAGGCGGTGTAGAGACATACTTTTCCCAGGTTCTGGAGATGGCTGGGGAAGGGTTTGACTACAATATATCAGTGGAGCTGCACGGGGAAAGCCTGGAAAAGGTGGACGAGCTGGCCAGGGGGATTGTGGCTTCCACAGGAGGCCAGCTGGCG
>OFFT01000343.1_pt1 | contig 36419 bp, 32 predicted proteins | sample 1521581 | NCBI WGS metagenome assembly OFFT01 (sample SAMEA3504084, study PRJEB24116) | mouse gut metagenome | biome: mouse gut; feature: mouse-associated habitat; material: faeces | place: Denmark | collected 2011
TATCACGCTAACCGGTGAAAGCGTCCGTAAACTCAAAGCCTTCAAAGGCAGATAAGCCAAAATAAAACTGACCCCGTCGGCCAAACTCTTCAGGGGTCAATAACAAATTATTTTCAGGGGTCAGATCAACCTTGGCCGCAAGGGTCATCCGCGCCTGGGTTTTCCAATATTTGATAGGCTCAAATTTGGGCATCTTTTGACGTTTTAGAGTCCTAATAAAGCAACAATCTCATAATATAAAAGGTTGTTAATTAGTCTTAACAATCTAATTAACAACCTTTTAAAAACTGAGCCGCGAGTGGGACTCGAACCCACGACCTTTTCGTTACGAATGAAATGCTCTACCAACTGAGCTATTGCGGCTGATGCAACTGGTCGGGCTGTAGCCCAATCCATTGCGATTGCAAAGTTAAGTAAAAATTCCCAAACTACAAAATTTTAAATTCGAGTCGGGGTCTTTTTGTTTTGAGGTTCTTGAATCTACGGAGGTTCTTGAATCCTTACTTATTGAATCCACGTGTTCTTGATCCCTATGGTTACTGACGTTCCTTTATTATTTGTAAGGGACGAGATTCAGACCCAATTCTATCCGGGTGGTGGAGGCTATGAACTCGGGAAGCCGCTCCATCGCCTTCAGCAGGTCCGGAAGCATCTGTACGAGCTGGGGATTGCCGACTATCGCCTGCGTCAGCATGGCTTTCAGCTTGTCGTTGGCGAGGATGGAAGCCGTGAGTTCCTTCATCAGCGGAAGCATGGCCTCCGAGCCTATGTACATGGCTACGCCGTTGCTTTGGGGCGCCACGGTCACCGGTATGCCGGTGGCAAGCATCGGAGCCAGTTTCTCCAGACAAGTAATCGCTATCTCGAAAGCGATCTCTTTTATCTCCTCGTTGTCGGCGTTTCCGGCAGTCCCCGTTTTTTTTGCCGGAGCCCCGAACGGATTCTCGGGAATGTCTGGGTCGCGGTTGGTATTGTTGAGCAGAACCAATGTCAGCAGGTCGGTCGGATTCACGAAAAGACGGAGCGAACCCGCCGATGTCGGCACATACTGGAGAAAGCTCATCGGAGTCTGCGTGAACTGCGAAGAGCCGTTTGCGGTCTGTAGATATGTAACCGGTATGCAGCCGTCGTCGCGCATGCCGATGGTTTTAATGGCGTTGCCGATAACCTGCACCAGCGACATCTCGGCCGTACCCCCGTATGCCGGGATTATCGGGAGTGTCACAAAGAGCTTCATCAGGTCCTCAATGCCGTTGGTGAGTCCCGGAATCTGCACCGGCATATCCGATTCCCACACGATATGGAAGGGGAGCTGCGAATAGCCGATGCCGTCGGGGTTCTTCACGGCGGGAGCCGGAGCGAACACCTTGCCCGCAAACGTGAGGTCTTTCAGCTTCACGCCGGTGAAATTCAGCGACATCTTCTCTCGGTTGACAGTGCCGTCGTAGGAATAAGTTACGAATTCGGTCTCTCCCGCGCCCGAGAACGTGTAGTGCCCTGCGGCGGTGTGGAGGTCGGCGGTGAAAGTCAGTTCCGGAGTGCCCGGAAGGGCTCCCGGTGCCTGAATCGGCGGAGTCCCTTTCAGCGACCCGGAAAGCTGCGAAAGATCAAACTGAGAGAAGACCTTGAAAGTGGCCGGAGCACCGGCCGGAGGCGTGAATGTGACGCTTTTCCCCGACATCGGGCTTTCGTTGTAGGTGACGGTAAGCTCGTTGAAGCCAGTGTAGGTCTTCGCGTCGAGCACGTCGTAATAATCCTTCTCTTTGTCGCACGCCGCGAGGAGACAGAGTGTCACCGCGCAGGTGCCTGCAATAACAAGATGTTTCATGTCAAATAGTTATACGGTGAAATCCACGCACGCCCTCGATTCCTTCACGTCCTTGATGATCGAGGCGGCGGCCACGTGGGCCGGATGCCGGGCATACACCTCCACATCAGCCATGGATGGCACCACGGCGGTGAGCGCTACGTCCCAATCTTCAGCCGGGTTTTCGTTGATGCCTACCTCAATCGACTCAAGCACGGGAATCTGTGCGGGAAGGGCGCGGAGCGCGTCTGCAAATCTACGGGCATGATCCAGACGCACCACATCATCACCTGTCAATTTGAAGACCACTATATGTTTAACCATTTTTCTATGAAATTTGTTTCGGGTTGGATGCTCAGCAGGAAACCTGCGTCGGGTAGAGGCGATCGCGGGCGGCTGCCACACGTTCGTCGTCGATATAGTCGTCGTAATCCATCATCTTGTCGATTACGCCGTTTGGCGTGAGTTCGATGATGCGGTTGCAGACCGTCTGGATGAACTCATGGTCATGGCTCGACATCAGGATCACGCCTTTGAAATTCTTAAGTGTGTTGTTGAACGCCTGGATCGATTCCAGGTCGAGGTGGTTGGTGGGGGAATCGAGTACCATTGTGTTGGCGTCGGCGAGCATCATTCGGGCTATCATGCAGCGGATTTTCTCGCCTCCGGAAAGAACCGAAGCCTTTTTGAGCACCTCCTCGCCGCTGAAAAGCATCTTGCCGAGAAATCCCTTAAGGTATATTTCAGAAGAGTCGTTGCTCCACTGGCAGAGCCAGTCCACAAGGTTGAGGTCGGTCTCGAAGAATTCCGAATTGTCGAGCGGCAGATACGCGGTGGTGATGGTCTGTCCCCAGTCGTAATCGCCGGCATCCGGTTTGCGGCGTCCCATGATGATCTCGAAGAGGGCGGTCATGGCGCGTGGGTCGCGGCTCAGGAAAGCCACCTTGTCTCCCTTCTCTATCTGGAAATTCACATCGGAGAATAGCGTCTCTCCGTCGACAGAGGCCTTGAGCCCCTTCACTTCCAGAATCTTGTTTCCCACTTCGCGGTTTGGCGTGAAGATAATGCCCGGATAACGGCGCGAGGAGGGCTGGATTTCCTCCACATTAAGCTTTTCGAGCATCTTTTTCCGGCTGGTGGTCTGCTTGCTCTTGGCCACATTGGCGGAGAACCGCTGGATGAACTCAAGGAGTTCTTTCCGTTTCTCCTCGGCTTTCTTGTTGGCGGCCTGCTGCTGGCGCAAAGCGAGCTGTGAGCTCTGGTACCAGAAATCGTAGTTTCCGGCGAAAAGCGATATCTTGTTGTAGTCGATGTCGAGCGTATGAGTCGACACAGCGTTGAGGAAATGTCGGTCGTGACTCACCACGAGGACAGTGTTTTCGAAGTTGGCGAGATAGTTCTCGAGCCATGCCACGGTCTCGAGGTCGAGGTCGTTGGTAGGCTCGTCGAGCAGCAGATTGTCGGGGTTGCCGAACAGAGCCTTTGCAAGGAGCACGCGGACCTTCTCGTTGGCGCTCATGTCGCGCATGAGCATATAGTGGCGGTCCTCCTTGATTCCCAGACCGCTCAGCAGGGCGGCGGCATCGCTCTCGGCGTTCCATCCCTCCAGTTCGGCGAATTTCTCCTCCAGCTCGGCGGCCTTGATTCCGTCCTCGTCGGAGAAGTCCGGCTTGGCGTAGATGGCGTCTTTCTCGCGCATTATGTCCCACAGCACCGTATGGCCGCGGAGCACGGTCTCGAGCACTGTGCAGTCGTCAAACTCGAAATGGTCCTGGCTCAGTACCGACAGACGCTCTCCCGGTCCGAATGTCACCGATCCCTGGGTGGGCTGTAGTTCTCCGGAAAGTATCTTCATCAGCGTGGACTTGCCGGCTCCGTTGGCTCCGATCACGCCGTAGCAGTTCCCCCGGTTGAACGTGAGGTTCACGTCCTGAAAAAGCACGCGTTTTCCGAACTGCATGCTGAGATTGTTGACCTGTATCATCTTCTTTTACCTCCTTTCATCTGACGCATCATTTTCATCGGGTTCTTCATGTTGGTGGCAAGATGCATCATCTTGCGGGTCTCCTCGAACTGCTTGAGCAGCCGGTTCACTTCCTGAAGTGTCGTTCCGGAACCTTTGGCGATACGCTGGCGGCGCGAACCCTTGATTATTTCCGGATTCTGGCGTTCGTAGGGAGTCATGGAGTTGATAATGGCCTCTATGCCTTTGAATGCGTTGTTGTCGATGTCGATGTCCTTGATGGCCTTTCCCACGCCCGGAATCATGGCTGCGAGGTCCTTGATGTCGCCCATCTTCTTGATCTGCTGAATCTGACGGAGGAAGTCATCGAAATCGAACTTGTTCTTTTTCAGCTTCTCCTGGAGCCGCTCCGCCTCCTTGAGGTCATATACCTCCTGGGCGCGTTTGGCGAGTTCCACGATGTCGCCCATGCCGAGGATACGGTTGGCCATTCCTTCGGGGTTGAACTCCTGGATGTCCTCCATCTTCTCGCCGGTGCCGACGTACTTGATTGGTTTGGAGACGACGGCACGGATCGAGAGTGCGGCGCCGCCGCGGGTGTCGCCGTCGAGTTTCGTAAGCACCACGCCGTCGAAATCGATGCGGTCGTTGAATGCCTTGGCGGTGTTGACCGCGTCCTGACCGGTCATGGAGTCGACCACAAACAGGGTCTCCTGCGGATGGACGGCGTTTTTGATACGCTCGATCTCGTCCATCATTTCCTCGTCTACGGCGAGGCGTCCCGCCGTATCGACGATCACCAGATCCAGCCTCTCTGCGCGTGCATGCTCGATGGCGTTGAGAGCGATCTGTACCGGATCCTTGCTTTCCTCCTCGGTGTAGACCGGCACATCGATTCCGGAGGCTATCACCCGGAGCTGCTCGCGGGCGGCGGGGCGGTACACGTCGGCTCCTACCAGCAGTGGACGCTTGCCGCGTGTGGAGCGCAGCTTCTTGGCGAGCTTGCCCGCGAATGTGGTCTTTCCCGCGCCCTGGAGTCCCGACATCAGGATCACAGCCGGGTTGCCGTCGGTGTTGAGCGGGGCTTCATCGCCGCCCATCAGCGCCGTGAGTTCGTCATGAACGATCTTGACCATCAGCTCCTTTGGCTTGAGGGCATTGATCACGTTCTGTCCCAGCGCTTTCTGCTTCACTGTGTCGGTGAATGTCTTGGCCACCTTGTAGTTGACATCGGCGTCAAGCAGCGCGCGGCGCACATCCTTGAGGGTTTCGGCAATGTTTATTTCCGTGATGCGGCCTTCACCCTTTAATATTTTGAACGAGCGTTCGAGACGCTCCGAGAGATTGTTGAACATTATTAAGCGTGTTTGCGGCCTCCCGGGAGGGAGGCCGTAGTTTGTTTCTGTCAGCTGTGGAGGAGATTGGTTCGGGTGTCAGGGAAGACAACCTTGGGTTTCCACGACTCTGCCTCCTCAGGGGTCATCCGGGCGTAGGCCATGATGATCACAATGTCGCCTGGCTGGGCTTTGCGCGCCGCCGCCCCGTTGAGGCAGATGGTGCCGGAGCCGGCCTCTCCCTCTATCACGTAGGTGTCGAAGCGCTCGCCGTTGTTGTTGTTTACGATGAAGACACGTTCGCCCGGCAGGATTCCGGCTGCCTTGAGCAGGAGCGAGTCGATCGTGATGCTCCCCACATAGTTGAGATTCGCCGCAGTGACGCTGACGCGGTGAATCTTCGACTTGAGCATTTCTATAAGCATGGATGTCGGAAATTATTCTTATTTCTTATAAGCGATATTGTCGATCAGCCGGATATCGCCGCAGTATACTGTGATGCATCCCACAATCCAGGGCGATTCCTCCCATTCCTCCACGGGAAGCAGCGTGCGGCCGTCGACAATCTCGAAATATTCCACCCGGAGCCCGGGAACGCCTTCGATCTGCTCGACCACTGTGTCGTGGGTGGCCCGTACCGAATGGGAGCGGGCGTAGTCAACGCTCCCGGCAAGGGCCCGGTGTATCTCCGGAGCAATGGCGCGCTGCTCGGGGGTGAGCAGGGCGTTACGGCTTGAGAGGGCGAGTCCGTCATCGGCACGCCGGATGGGGCACGCGATGATGTCTACGTCAATGCCCTCGGTCTCTGTCATGCGGCGTATTACGGCGATCTGCTGGAAATCCTTTTCCCCGAAGTAGGCACGGTCCGGCCTGACAAGTCTCAGGAGCCGCGACACCACCTCTGCCACGCCCTGAAAATGTCCGGGACGGAATTTGCCCTCCATCACCTCGGCCACAGTGCCGAGGTCGAATTCCTTGCGCGCACGGTTCTCCACGCCGCCGGGATAAATGTCCTCGACTCCGGGCGCGAACGCCACTGTCGCACCCGCTCCGGAGAGAAGGCGCAGGTCGGACTCCTCGTCGCGAGGATAGGTGGCCAGGTCAGTCGGATTGTTGAATTGGGTGGGATTGACAAACAGGCTCACTACAGTGATGTCGTTCTCGCCGACGGCCCGCTCCACAAGCGAAAGATGTCCGTCGTGCAGCGCTCCCATCGTCGGCACCAGGCCGACCGACTGACCGTTGCGCTTGGAGTGCGAAACGAATTCTTCCAATTCGGAAGTGCTTCTTATGATCAACATAAGTGATTGATATTGAATTTTCAAGCGGATGGTCATGCCGGCTGTCACGGCATACGCCGCATCCTGCCGGGTCCATCCGCCTCGATATTTGGGCACAAAATTACTTAAAAAACGCGAATTATGGAAATTTTTTTGTAATTTTGCAAATTGAAATGCGCCGGATGCATTTCACACGCACGAATGGCAGATAAGAAGAAGATTATTTACGTCTCGCAGGAGATCATGCCGTATCTTACGGCTACCGATAACGCGAAATTCGGCCGTAGCCTTCCGCAGGCCATGCAGCAGAAGAAATACGAGGTGAGGACTTTCATGCCCGATTTCGGGGATGTCAACGAACGCCGCAACCAGCTTCACGAGGTGATCCGTCTCAGCGGTATCGGCATCACCATCAGCGACAATGACCATCCTCTGGTGGTGAAGGTAGCCTCGATGCATCCTTCCAGAATCCAGGTCTATTTCATCGACAACGATGATTATTTTCAGAAACTCGACTCCGACGCTGACGCATTCGGGTGGGACCGTCCCGACAATGACGAGCGGCTCATCTTCTTCGCCCACGGGACCATGGAAACGGCCAGAAAGCTGCAGTGGGATCCCGATTTCATACATGTTTCCGGATGGATGTGCGCCCTGGTGCCCCTTTATATGCGCCGGATCAACAACGATTCTCCTGCTTTCAGAAAGGCCAGGGTCGTATATACAATCTTCCCCGGCAAGGGGCCGGAAAATTTCAGCCCGGAGATATTCAACAAGCTAAAGGCCGACGGCCTGAAGCCCGTCGACTTCAAGAAGCTCAAGGATCTTGAGCCGGATGCGTTGCTGGCGCACAAGATAGCCATTCTCTATTCCGACGTTGTGGTGTTCCATGGAGTGGAGCCTGATCCGGCGCTCAGGGAGTTCGCCGAGTCCCACGGAGTGGAAGTGGTGGCGCTTGACGGCGGCTCTGATCACGCAGACGATTACGACACGCTTTATAACACCCTGCAGAAATGAAATTCACAAGCCGTGCCGCCTCGCTCCTGAAGGGCCTGGGCGCTCTTTGCCTCGCGGCATATCTCCCGCTGACATCCTGCAAGGATGATGTCAGTTCCATCGGCGGTTCGCTGACCAGCGGCGAAGTGACCATTGTGATGGATTCCATCTACACCGACATTCAGGCAAAGCCTGTCCTGTCGGAATCGATCGACGGCCGGTCGCTTACCAAGCTGGTGGGCCGGATCAACGTGCCGGAATACGGGCGCCTCGAGTGTGCCTTCGTGACCCAGATGATGAGCGCCACAAAGATGCCGGTGCCCGACTCGATCACCGAGCAGCATGTCGACTCGATGAGACTCGTCCTTTCGGTGCCGCGCGGCTCGCTCACCGGCGATTCGCTTGCTCCGCAGCAACTTTCCGTATACCGCCTCACAAAGCAGCTCCCTTCCGGAATACAGTCGGACTTCGATCCGGCCGGATATTATGATCCCTCGTCGCCGTGGGCGAAACGGAGCTATACGCTGTCGGTGATCGCACGCGGAGACTCGGCCGTGCAGAAGCAGGCTTATGTCAAAATTCCGATGATGCTCCCCAAGGATTTCGCCCTCGACATCTTCAGGAAATACCGTGCGGAGGATAAGATTTTCCAGTGGCCTTCCTCTTTCAATAAATTTTTCCCCGGAATCTATGTGGAGCAGAATTTCGGAAACGGATGCGTGGCGAATGTGTCCAAGGCCGAGATATTCCTCTATTGGAACAGAAAGGTACGCAGCTATGAGCCTACCGACGAAAAAGATGAAGAGGGCAATACCAAATATGAATATGTGGACCGCGTGAAACGCGACTCCATCTGTCTCTTCGCATCGCAGCCGGAGGTGCTTTCCAGCAACATCATACGCTATGAGATGGCCGACCGTCTGCGTAAGATGGCCGAGGAGGGACAGACTGTGATAACCACTCCGGGCGGCTATACTGTGGAAATGGATTTCCCGGCGCTTGAACTCCTTGACAAATATGCCGGCGACAAGGGCGGGATGGCAGTCGTGTCATCGCTCACGTTTGAGATTCCCGCCACCCAGGTGAAGAATGACTATGGACTTACCGTGGCCCCGTATCTGTTGATGGTGAAGAGTTCGGAGAAGGAAAAATTCTTCGGTGAGAACAAAGTGCCGGACCAGATCACATCCTTCTATGCCGCATACAATTCGGAGACGGGAAGCTATCAGTTCAACTCGATGCGGCAATATTTCCTGAATCTCTATGCCGACTACAAGAGCGGTAAACCGATTGACCCTGAGGACATGCGGTTTGAACTTGTGCCGGTGGGTATCACTACGGAGGTGGTGGAGGGTTATACGAATTCAACTACGTATGTGACGAAGTGCACCCCATTTGTGGGGCGTCCGACAATGACGCTTCTCAATCTATCCAAGTCGCTGATCTGCTTTACATTCTCTTCTCAGAAAATAGACTGACATGTTGCTGTTCAGCCTTCTTGCGTTTCTTACGGGCAGCAGCGGGGCCGCAGAGCCACGCTGCGCCGAACTTCTGTTCGCCGGCGACGCCATGCAGCATCAGGCGCAGATCGATCAGGCCAGGTTGCGCGGAGACGGAGGGTATGATTATTCGGATTGCTTCACCTACATAGCGCCGACTGTGACCGAGGCGGATTATGCCGTGTGCAATCTCGAGGTGCCTCTCGGAGGAGGACCCGACTATACCGGTTATCCTTGTTTCTCTGCTCCCGACTCATACGCGGAAGCTCTCCGGGATGCGGGATTCGATATGTTTATGACCGCCAATAATCATAGTCTTGACCGGCGAGACCGTGCCGCCCGGCGCACTTTGGTGGCTCTTGACTCGCTCGGAATAGATCATGTCGGTTCTTACCGCGATTCTCTCGATCGTGAGGAAAAAGTGCCTTTTATCAAGAATATCAAGGGATTCAAGATAGGATTTCTGAATTACACCTACGGTACCAACGGCATACCGCCGCAGGACGGCGTGGAGATCGCCCTCATCGACAGGGAGAGGATGGCCCGCGAAATCCGGAAGACGCGCGAGGCAGGAGCCGAGATTCTGGTGGTTATGGTGCACTGGGGCGTTGAGTATGTCCTTCTGCAGAACAGAAATCAGGAGGAGTTGGCCGATTTTCTTGTGGATCAGGGCGTAGACCTTATTATAGGTGGACATCCGCATGTGATTCAGCCCATGAAAGTGGTGCACAACGAGAAGGAGGGGAAAGATGTGCTTGTGGTATATTCACTTGGCAATCTCATTTCCAACATGAAGACGGCCGACACCCGCGGCGGTGCGCTTGTGCGTGCCCGCATCGAGCGGGATGCCGAAGGCAAAGCCCGCTTCAAATCGGCTGACTACGATACATTCTTCTCAGCGAAACCAACTGGGCCGGCCTCCAACTTTACGGTGATACCGAGCTGGATGCCTGACAAGATTCCGGCGGCGCAGCGCGCCCACTGGCAACTTTTCGACCGCGGCGCCCAACGCATCTTCGACGCTCACAACCACCGCGTCCCCCGCCGTCATAAATAACCTCCCATAAATCTCATAAAATCGGCCCCGGATACCGACGGTAAGTTGTGGTGTCCGGGGCCGATTATGTCAGGTTCGGTCAGTGATGTGCTCTGTTGTTATTTGGGCAACGTGCACTGCCAGGCCCAGGCGTTGCGCATGGTTTCCTCGACGGGCACCTCGGCTGTCCAGCCGAGCACTTCGTTGGCTTTGGCCGGCGCGGCCCATATTTTCTCGATATCGCCCTCCCTGCGCGGTCCGATGTGATGCGGAACTTTTACGCCGGTGGATTTCTCGAAGGCGTTGATGAGTTCGAGCACCGAGAGACCGCGGCCTGTTCCGAGGTTGAAGATCTCGATGGCGTCGGTGTCCTCGCCGTCGAGCATGCGCTTCATGGCTGTGACATGGGCCTTGGCGAGATCCACGACGTCGATGTAGTCGCGGATGCAGGAACCGTCGGGAGTGTCATAGTCATCGCCGAACACTGTCAGTTCCTTGCGTATGCCGGCGGCAGTCTGTGTGAGATATGGCACGAGGTTCTGGGGAACGCCCACGGGAAGCTCTCCGATCTTGGCCGACGGGTGTGCGCCGATTGGGTTGAAGTAGCGCAGGATGATACTCTTGACAGGTGCGCCGGAGGCCACGTAGTCGGTGATTATCTCCTCGGAGATCTGCTTGGTGTTGCCGTAAGGCGAGGTGGCTGGCTTGATGGGAGCGGTCTCGTCGATGGGATTCATGTCGGGTTCGCCGTAAACGGTGCATGATGAAGAGAACACGATACCCTTGACTCCGTACTCCGGCATGCATTCGAGCAGATTGATCAGTGTATTGAGGTTGTTGCGGTAATAGAGCAGAGGTTTGTGGACGGACTCGCCCACGGCCTTCGACGCGGCGAAGTTGATGATTCCACTGATACCGGGGTTCTCCCTGAAGAGGCGGCGGAGTGTCTCGATGTCGGTGCAGTCTCCCTTGACGAATGCGGGGCGGATGCCGGTGATGGACTCGATGCCGTCGAGCACGCTCTCGTTGGAGTTGGAGAGGTTGTCGATAATCACGACATCGTAGCCTGCATTCTGGAGTTCGACGGTGGTGTGCGAGCCGATGTAGCCGGTGCCTCCGGTTACCAATATCTTAGTCTTTTCCATTGAAGTCTTGTATGTTAGAGCCGGTTAGAACAGAGGAGTGGGATAGAGCCCTTCCTCCACGAGTTTCTTGAACTGCGCCACTGTAGCCTCGCGGTCGGCGGCGTATGTGACGCCGAACCAGCGGTTTGGCGTCTGCTCCACCTTGAGGGTGACGGTGCCGTTGTTGATCAGGTCATTGACCACGCTGGGGATGTAGAACTCTGTCTTCAGATCATTGCCGTGTTCTTTGAGGAATTCCACGAAAGCCTTTTCGCTGTAGTCGAAATAGTCGGGTGTGAAACCCCACATGTTCATCGATACGCTGGCGTTTTCCGGAAAGGGCACGTTCTCCCCCTCTTCCACCTGGATGAGTCTGCCCTCCTTGCGCTCTATGCCGTGGCACTCCTTCACTCCGGAGAGGAAGCCGTCCGAATCCACCTCGCATAGACCGCGTGACACGCCGCCGTTTTCCGAGAGAGTGTTCTCAATGTTGAAGCCGATCATGCAGTAGCTGTTTTTACGATCCTTGACCGAGCGGAGGAAATCGCCGAGAATCCTGAAGGAATCGGCGCCGTAATAATCATCGGCGTTGATCACTCCGAAAGGTTCCCTGATGGCCTCCTTGCCCATAAGCACGGCGTGGTTGGTTCCCCAGGGTTTGGAACGCTCCGGGTTGGGACTGAATCCTTCGGGCAGGGTGTTGATGTCCTGGAACACTACTTCCACCGGAACGTGGCCTTCATATTTAGATATTATTTTATCGCGGAACTCCTGCTCGAAATCGTGACGGATCACGAATACGATTTTGCCGAATCCCGCACGGAGCGCGTCGTATACCGAGTAGTCCATGATGGTCTCGCCGGAGGGTCCGAGGCCGTCGAGCTGCTTGAGACCGCCGTAACGGCTTCCCATGCCGGCTGCCAGGATGAAAAGAGTAGGCTTCATAATTTGTTTATTAAAAGATGGTTATAGTCTTTTTATTGATTATTGTTTCTTTCGGTGGAGGAGTATTATGATGAGGAGAAAATAATCGAAGAGAACTACTTTGGCGTTGGCGTTGCGCTCGATGTCTATCCGCGCGCGGTCGGTCTCTGCCACAAGGTCCTCGATGTTGGAATGGTTGACAAAGGGTGAGAAATTTCTGGAGAAGGCTTCCTCCTCCGGAGTCATCGACTGCAGCTGCGGCATCCTGAGGTTGTAGATGAAATTCTCGCGGAACATCCGGGTCGCGTAGAGCAGGAATCTCCTGATTTTTTCGCGGCCGAAAGCGGCAGTGGCATCGCCGATCTCGCGCAGTTTCGCCGGCTTTTTGGCGTAGGCGGTGCGCATCACCAGCTGGTAAAGTTCGCGGAATTCATCGGTTTCGCCCGAGTGAGAGCCGAGCCTGAATGCCTTGAGCAGATTTCCTTCGGATATATGGGCCAGCCGGCGGGCGCGTTCTTCGTCGAGAGAGAACGTGCGGCGCAGATAACCGGCGATTTCTTCTTCAGTAATGGCTCCGAGGCGGAACCGCTGTGTGCGGGAGAAGATGGTTGGGAGCAACTGTAGTTCATTGTCGCAGACGAGAATGAAAACGGTGCCGGGCGAGGGCTCTTCGATCACCTTCAGCAACTTGTTGGCTGCTTCCGCTTTCATGCGCTCGGGAAGCCAGATTATAAAGAATTTCCAGGCCGAGGCGAAGGGCGGGAAGGAATCGGCGCGTATCACTTCCTCTGCATCGTTTACATAAATCATCGGCTGCGAATTGCCCGCACCTATCAGTTCGAGCCATGTCTCCATGGGCATGGCCGGATGCCTGGCGAGCATTTCCTGCCAGAGCGGAAGTACGTCGGTCGAGACAAGACGTCTGGTTTTCTCGCTCTTCACGAACGGGTAGACATAGTGGACATCGGGGTGGGCATTGTCGGCATGCATCCGGCATGACCTGCATGTTCCGCAAGGCTCGCCGTCGTGCGGATTCTCGCAATGGACATACTGTGCGAAAGCCCGGGCGAGCATCATCTTGCCCAGTCCCTCGCGTCCCGACAGAAGGATGGCGTGCGGTATCCTGCCGCAGTCGGCAAGAGTCCGCAACTGATCTTTTACCTGTAGTTGTCCTGGAATGTCTGAGAATTTCACAGCCTGAAAGGGGGGATTGATGTTTTTTTCGTCTGCAAAAATAGCTAAAATTATTGATATTTGCTATCTTTGCGATAAGATTTTGATGACAATGGCTACATCCTTTCTCGATGCCGTGGCACAGGCTTACGTCGGGCGTCACAATGACCTCTCCCGCTTCTGTTTTGTTTTTCCGAACAAGCGTGCGGGCACATTTTTTCTCAAGAGTCTTGCCGGGACTCTCGGCGAGCGGACCATGCTTGCCCCGGAAGTTCTTGCCGTTAATGATTTCGTGATGCGCATATCGGGACGCGAGATAGATTCGCGTATCGACATGCTGTTTCGCCTTTACGACGTATATTGTAGTCTTAAAGGGAGAGACGCTGATTTTTCGACCGATGAGGGTACTCTCGATTTCGACCGCTTCGCTCCCTGGGGGGAGACGGTGCTGAACGACTTCAGCGAGGTGGACCAATATGATGTGGATGCGGAGGCTCTCTTCAAGAATGTAAAGGATTTCAGAGAGATTGCCTCCAATTTCCTTTCCGACGAGCAGCGGGAGGTGATAGAGCATTATTTCGGCTACACTCCGTCGCTGCACGATGTGGAGGGGTTCTGGCGAAATCTCGATATAGAGGAGCATCCGAGCGATATAAAGGATCGGTTTGTGGAACTGTGGCAGGTGCTTCCCGAACTGTACCGCGGGCTTCGCGACAATCTCGAGGCCGCGGGCCTTTGCATGCCGGGCAGTGCGTTCCGCATCGCTGCGGAGCGTGTGGCCGGGCGCGGCGTGGACTGGCTGCCCTGGGGCCGGGTGGTGTTTGTAGGCTTCAACGCGCTGAGCACCACCGAGTGTGCGCTTTTCGAGGAATTGCGCGGCTACCGGTGTGAGGATGGCGATGACTATGCGGAATTTTTCTGGGACGGCACGGGTCCGGTGCTTGAACAGAGCCACGGCAAAGCCTCGCGCGATCTTCGCCGCAACCGCAGGAATTTCCCCTCTCCCGGATGGGCCGCTCCGGTGATGGCTCTTTCGGAGAGGGACAGGATGCCGGCCTCGATCACAGTGTCCTCCTCTCCGTCCAACGCCGCCCAGGCCAAGATCGCCGGCATGAAGGTGGATGAACTGCTCACGCGCATCGACAGCGTGAAGGTAAGCGACGCCCGTGTGGCCGTGGTGCTCCCGGACGAGAATATGCTTATGCCGATTCTGTATTCGCTCCCTGATTCGCTCGAGGCGGTGAACCTTACCATGGGCTATCCCCTTCGTCACACGCCGGTGGCCTCGTTCATGTATCATCTCAAGCGGCTTGTCATCCGGGCGCGTCGCAAGGACGGCACTCTGCATTATATGCAGGAGGATCTGAGAGCGTTGCTGGCGCATCCGCTGGCCCATCTTGTGGCCGGAAGCACCGCTGTCAACGACATCAACGGTTACATGGCGCATCATCACCGCTTTATGATTACATCCGCCGAACTGGCGCGCTTTTCTCCGGTGATGGCCGACATGCTGACTCCTCCCCCCGGCGACTGTCCGCCCGAGACGGCGATTGCCTATATCGACTCGGTGCTTCTGAGGATGGACGAAGCTTTGGCAGGAAGCGCCGCCCATACCATACTCAAAAGCAAACTCGAACGGAGCCATATTCTCGTTTACCGCAAGGCGCTGGCCCGGGTTCTGGCAGCCGTGCGCGAATATGGAGTGTCGATGAGGATGCAAAGCGTGTTTCATCTTGTGGACCGTCTGCTGGCCGGCGAAAAAGCGAATTTCGAGGGGGAACCGCTCCAGGGACTGCAGGTGATGGGTCTGCTTGAGACCCGGGCCATCGACTTCGATCATGTGATCATGCTGTCGCTCAACGATAAGGTCATGCCGCGCCGTGCACGCCGAAGGACATTTGTTCCCGATTCGCTGCGGCATGGCTTCGGACTTCCGGTCAGCAGCTCGGCCGAGTCTCTCTATTCATATTATTTCTATCGGTTGCTGTCGAGGGCGAAAGAGATCACTCTCATCTACGATGCCCGGGAGGGAGAGGGAATGAGAAGCGGAGGGAAATCACGTTTCCTCCTGCAGCTCGATCTCCTTTACGCCAAGGGAATGGTGCGGCATGAAAATTATTCGTTCGCGCTCAATTCCGCGGATTCGGCGCCAGAACCGGTAGTGAAGACTCCGGAGGTGATGGAGAAACTGGAAAAATTCAAGGTTTCGGGTAGCGGCTACAATCTTTCGGCCTCTTCTCTCAGCGTCTATTGCGGATGTCCGGTGCAGTTCTATTACAAGACCGTGGAGGGGATAAACGACGATCCTGAGCCGAGCGACACGATAGACAGCATCACGCAGGGCAACATTGTGCATGACATGATGCTGCATCTCTATTTCCCGGAAGAATTGCGGAAGAAGTATCTTAAGGACAGGCTTGTGATTACGCCGGATCGCATCCGGGCCATTCTTTCGGACAGAGAGGATATGGAAAGGATGATGCTCCGGATGGTGAACCGCCATCATTTCCATCGGGAGGAGGAGGATCTTTACCAGCCGTTGCCGCAGGGGATAGGAATGATTGCCGCGCGACTGCTCGAAGAGATCAGGGACATACTGCGCCATGACCTGCGGCGCGCTCCTCTGGTTCTGCTCGGAGGAGAGTTGAGCGGCACGGTGAAATGGCAGGCGGGAAACTCGCCTGCCGTCAACATGAGATATGCCTTTGACCGCGTCGAGGAGATTGATGACGGTCGCAGACTCAAGGTGATCGACTACAAGACAGGCAGCGTGAAGGTGGACGCCGTGCCGACGCCGGTGTTCGACAGCGAAGGGAACGAGATCGGTGAGGATCCGCTCGGCTCGGTGTTTGCCGGCGACTACAGGTCGAAAAATGTTTTCCAGCTTCTGCTGTACGCGAATCTCATCAACATCCGTGCAGGCATCGAGGAAGGAGTGCGGCCGCGTCCCGTGAACTGCGTGATTTATGACGGTAACAATATCGCTGCAGAGGGGGAGACTTTGCCGGAGATCCGGATAAGGGAGGAGGGGAAGTCGAAATACAATAAACTGCCGCTTACCGATCATCTGATGGTAAACGATTCCTTCCTGGAGAATCTTGAGCGGGTCATCAACGAGATATTCGATCCGACCGTACCCTTCCATCCCGCCTCCGATCCCGACACATGCACCCGTTGCCGCTTCAAGTCCTTATGTTGCCGCTGAGTCGGCGTTGAGCGGATACGGAGCCGGGGTGAGTGTGGATGAGTGTGGATGAGTGTGGATGAGGATGAGGTTCCGCAAGGGACCGTTAAACTCTGACACTGTATGAAATGCTTGGATTCATGATGCGTATGGTCATGGGTTAAAATCCTATTCCACTTTCTTCTCAGCTGCCATTAGGATGAAACGCGTGTCAAAGGTCTTACGACCATGATTGCAAATCTCGAAAGGCAGGAGGTGGAACTGAATGATGAGATAGCTCAGTTGGAGGCGGATATCGAAAATGGTGCCGGTGATGTTTCCGAATTACGTTGTCGCATCGCTTTCCTTGAATTCCAGCTTGAATCTACCGGACAGAAACTCGCCGACAAACGCGATAAACTCAAGCTCGCTGACCGGCAACTTGCCGAGCTTCAGAATGAACTTGACGCCCTCAGCGAGAAACGCGATAATGCTCAAAAGAATTTCCACGAGTTTACGGAAAAGAATCAAGAGCAGGTGCGCATGAGGCTGACCGATGCCGTCTTTGCCAGAATGGTTGTCGATGTCCGTTCACTGCTGGACGCTATGCCGTCGGAACTGAAAGCCGATATTGACGGCGACTTTCTCACAGCAATAGCCGAGCAACCCAACGAGATTTTGAAGTGTGCCATGTATCTGTTCCTTGGCTATCTCGATGGCGCAACCCAGTTCGCCCAGTCATGCGGTGGCGGTGGCAGCGACTCATCGCTCCCGTGGGGCCGCAAGAACGATGAAGATGACCGCCGCTTCGCCTACCGCTGCATGATGCAGGCTCACAAGATGCTGAAACAATCTCAGCCAAAATGCAGTATAGGCGGAAGACGTTAAATTTTATTTATGGCTGGCAGTCAAATTCTAACAAAATTTGATTAACTTTGTAATTGGAGAAACTATAAACATCTGAAAAGTGGCCACAAGGTTAAACACAAATGGCAGATGAAGCCAATATTAAACCTAATCGCGTAGCGCTTTGCTGCGCAAAGAATCAAATTCCGAAACTCCTAAGCAGTCGTTTCAGGCTCGGCCAGCCCTCAGATAACTGCTGCCGGAGTTTTTTATTTTAATGGCAAAGAAAACCAAGACATATTCACAAGTTCAGGCTACCGATGCTTTGGAGCAGCTCGGTAAGCGCGGCACTTCGGCTACGGAGCTCATTTATGATCTCCTGCGCATCTTCGCCGGATATGGCGACGGACAGGTGCGTCGTACTAAGGACGGCCCCGGCAATCTTGCTAAAGACGGTGAAACAGTCCTTATCAAGAACCTTGTCGCATATCGCCCGGTTGCTGTCAATACCCTCGACGGCAACTGCTCAGCGATGTATGATATTATCAACGATATGCGTGATGATGCGAAGATTGCGAAGCACTCTCCGCGTCTCTACATCGTGAGCAATGGCGTAATGGTTGTGGCATACGACCCCAAAGAAAACGACTGGTACGAAAACAGCATTGAGCTTCTGTGGAAAGACTTTGAGTTTTTCACACCGCTTGCCGGTATCGAGAAAATACAGTTCACCCAAGACGCGGAGGCCGATGTCAAGTCAGCCGAGCTGATGGCGAAGCTCTTTGATGATATTCGCCGCTACAACGATATCCGCGACCCGCAGACCGTCCTTGCACTCAACGTGTTTATGTCGCGTTTGCTTTTCTGTTTCTTTGCCGAAGACACAGGTCTTTTCCCTGAAGATAATCTGTTTACCAACACGCTCCGCACTCACACCAAAGAGGATGGCTCCGACCTCGCCGAGTTTATCGACCGTGCTTTTCTTGCCATGTCGACCAACGACCCCGCTGTGCTTTCTTCTTTGCCGAAGCTATACGAGGTCTTTCCATTCGTCAACGGCGGCCTTTTCAAAGACCGTTATCCCATTCCGGTGCTTTCGCGCCGCGCCCGGACCTTGATTCTCAACTGCGGCGAATACAACTGGCGCGAAATCAACCCCGACATCTTCGGCTCGATGATTCAGGCGGTCGTAACGCCGGAACATCGCGCAGGTCTCGGTATGCACTACACATCGGTGCCGAACATCGAAAAGGTTATACGTCCACTTTTCCTCGACGTTCTCGAAGAAGAATTTGAAGCCGCTTGTGCTGAGGCTCGCGAAAAGATGGCAAAGAAAGTCAATCACGACCGTGCTTCGCAACGGCTGCGCAATCTACTCGACCGTCTGTCAAATATCAAATTCTTCGACCCTGCTTGTGGCAGCGGCAACTTCCTAATCATCACCTATAAACGACTGCGTGAGCTTGAAATCCGCATTTGGAAAGCGATGCGCGAAATTACGGGTATGGCATTACTGCCATTTCCCAACATCACGCTCACGCAGTTCTACGGCATCGAACTCGATGAATACGCCGCGGAGACTGCCACACTTTCCATGTGGCTCGCCGAGCATCAGATGAACGTCAAGTTTCAGGAAGAACTCTTTGTCCTCCCCGAAACTTTGCCGTTGAAACCATCCGGCCACATAGTCTGCGACAACGCCTGCCGCCTCGACTGGAATACTGTCTGCCCCCACACCCCCGACGATGAAGTCTATATCATGGGGAATCCGCCATATCTCGGCAGTTCTATGCAGGATGAAGTGCAAAAGGAAGACAAACAAATAGCATTATGTCATTTCAAAAGCTACAAAGATCTTGACTATATTTCAATTTGGTTCTACAAGGCAGCTAAATACATAAAAGACTCGCGTTCAAAAGCGGCTTTCGTATCAACAAACTCTATATGTCAGGGCGAACAGGTTTCAATGCTTTGGCCTCCTATCTTTACTATTGGTATCGAAATTGGATATGCGGTAACTTCATTTAAGTGGTCGAATAATGCTAAGCATGCAGCAGCGGTAATATGTGTTGTTGTTGGGTTGCAAGCTAAGTCGAATTCTCCGAAATATATTTACAGGGATTCAAGTAAGATAAATGTTAGTGCCATTAGTTGTTACTTAACTCCCGGCACCACAGAAATTATTGATAAGAGAAGCACTCGGATATGCGACTATGTGCCACGGATGATTACAGGAAATAAGTTGACAGACAATGGGAATTTTATCTTAAATCAAGAAGAAAAAGAAGTTGTAATAAGCACATATCCTGAATTGTCTTCTTTGATATATCGTTTCATGGGTTCGCAAGAATTGTTACAAGACATAAAACGTTATTGCTTTTATATCAAAGACAGCGACATAGAATTTGCATACTCCAATAACATATTAAGCAAGAGACTTGACAATATAAAGACTTTTAGAGAAAATAGCACTGAAAAAGCAACCCGAGAATCTGCTAAGACTCCTCATAAATACTTTTTTTCATCCTATGCTCCAACCGATGCAATTATAGTACCATCTGTTTCATCAGAAAGGAGAGATTACATCCCCATAGGATATGTGAGCAAAGACGTTATCGTATCCAATCTGGCAAACGCCATATACGATGCCGAGAAATGGCTATTTGCATTGCTAACATCCAAAATGCACAATCTTTGGGTGAGAACTGTTGGTGGACGCTTGAAAACCGATTATCGTTATTCTGCGACCCTTTGTTATAACACTTTCCCATTTCCGAAGTTGACGACTGTGCAGAAAGAGGAACTAGAGCGTTTGGCACAGAACATTCTCAATATCCGTGACGAAAACTTCGACATGACGCTGGGTGAAATGTATAATCCGGAAACAATGCCGGAGGAACTACGCGAGGCTCACCATCAGCTCGACCTCGCCGTGGAACGCATTTACCGTCCCGAGCCCTTCGCATCCGACGAAGAACGCCTCGAACATCTTTTCAAACTCTACGCCAAAATGACAAAAAAATGAATTCAACAAAAATAATAGATACAGCATCAGCAGCAGTTGCAAATTTGATACCCGCAATAACCGGTCTTACTGGGAATATTGCGATTGCGTCCGCCGGAGCAATTGTAGCTCCTATAATTCAATCAGGTGTATCTGAGATAGCACACCAAATTCTTGGGAATCTTCAACGGAAAAAAGTTTTAGCTTCGGCAAATATTACTTGTGAAACCATCGTACAGAATTTAGATACGGGAAAGCAGTTAAGAAATGATGATTTCTTTAAATTCCATCATAATCCTATCGTAGAAGAGAATGAATCGCCAGCGTCAAAATTATTTGATGGCTCTCTATTGAAGGCCAAAGAAGAGTATGATTCAAAGAAAATTCCATTTATTTCTTTCTTTACGGCAAATATATTCTTTGCGCCAAATATTAATGAGAGCAAGGCAATTGTTATGCTAGAAATTTTAGGCAAGTTGACTTACCGACAGCTGTGCGGATTATACATATTCTACAAAAGGAATATTATGCCTGTAGGTAGATGGGAAACACGACTAAAAGAGACTCCAGCCTTACAGGATTACTATGATATCGCATATGAATTTCTCTCATTAAAAGATTCCCTACTAATTGTGCAGAATATACCAGGACAAGGCATCGGAATTTCGGATTATAGAATAAGTGCATTAGGAAAGGAATTAGTAGCAACGGCTAATCTTAGCTCAATTCCACAAGAAGACTTATTCCGCCTTGAAGACAAAGTTAACTATATAACTTCAGCTTTAAGATAGTCATGACCAATCTCGTCGAAGTACAATATGCCCAAACGGGCAAATCAAGCAATACCGATGAACTCGGTATGCGTGAAATGCAAGCTATGGTTTATGCCCAGCGCCATCGTCAGCACTTGCTCGTCAAGGCACCACCGGCATCGGGCAAAAGCCGCGCTATGATGTTTGTGGCTCTTGATAAACTCGCCAATCAGGGTGTGAATAAAGTAATCGTAGCCGTTCCTCAGCAAAATATCGGTCGTAGTTTCAATGACACGGCATTAAAGAAATATGGATTTTTTGAGGATTGGCGAGTTGCCCCTTATTGGAACCTTTGCCTTGCAGCCGGAAGCGAGAACTCCAAGAAGTCGATTGTCCGAGAATTTCTCGATCATCCTACCGCTACTAAACTCGTCTGCACCCATGCTACGCTCCTTAACTCGCTCAATGGCATTGATGCACGAAAACTCGACAATGTTTTCTTAGGTATCGACGAGTTTCACCACGGTTCGGCTGACGAGGACAACCGTCTCGGCACTCTCATTCGCCGACTTTTCAACGAAACTTCGTCTCATATACTCGCCATGACCGGCTCATATTTCCGTGGTGATGCAGTGCCTGTGATGCGCCCCGAGGACGAGGCTATGTTTCAGCCGACAATAAACTACAACTACTATCAGCAGCTCAACGGCTACAAATGGTTGAAAAGCCTTGGTATAGGCTACAGCTTCTTTCAGGGAAATTATCTTACCGCAATTCTAGACGTTCTCGATACTCACAAGAAAACACTTATCCATATTCCACACCCCAACAGCAAGACCGGGGCGTTTATGAATAAGCACGACCAAGTGGCTGAGATTATCAAGTTCATCGGCGAGATTGTAGACCGGGATTATGACAACTATCTCTACAAGGTTAGAACTGCCGATGGCCGAATACTCACCGTAGGCGACCTCGTAGAAGACAGTAAAGAGCAGCGCGACGCATTGCAGTCGTATCTGCAACGCATGAACAGCCGAGATTCGCTCGACATTCTGATTGCTCTCGGCACCGCCAAAGAGGGTTTCGACTGGGAATGGTGTGAACATTGTATCACCATCGGCATACGCGCCTCGCTTACCGAGGTCGTTCAGATTATCGGTCGTTGTACCCGTGACTGCGAGGGAAAGGCCCATGCACAGTTTACCAACCTAATTCCTTGCCCCGATGCGGCTCAGGATGATGTCTCAATGGCTGTCAACGATTTTCTCAAAGCAATATCCGCTTCATTGCTCATGGAGCAGGTCATGGCTCCCAAATGGAATTTCAAGACCAAGGTCGATGATGAAGATACGCCTGATAAGCCGAAGAAGCCGGGCGAAGATGATCATGTTATTGAGGTTAAAGGTTTGCCTGAACTCAATGACAAGACCAAAGCTATCGTTGAGAATGACATTGACTCCCTTGTAGCCACTACGCTGTCTAACAAAAATATTCGTGAAGCAATCATCGGGGAGGGTATGGCTGAAATGATTACCGAAGTCTATATCCCCAAGATTATCCGTGAGACATATCCCGACCTGAATGAGGAAGAAGTCGATGCGGTGGCAAAGCATACTATCCTGACTATTGCCACACAGGGCGAGCACGTCGTAGGACCTGATGATTCCGGCAATAAGTTCATCAAGATTGCTAACAAGTTTGTCAATCTCAATGAACTTGACATCAATCTTATTGCCGAAATAAATCCTTTCCAACGCGCCTACGAGGTTGTCAGCAAATCTCTTACTCCCGAAGTGCTTCGCACAATTCAATATGTTATCGAGGATAAACGCTCAGAGAAACTGACCGATGAGGAAGCAATTTTGCTGTTCACAAAATATCTTCCCAAGTGGCGTGAGGAAAATCCCAGCAAGATAAAGCCAGAGATTACCGACGGCGACCCGTTGGCTCGCCGAATAGCCATGGCGATTGAACATCTCCGTCAACTCAAACGCAATAAACTGGCACAGCAACAATGATCAACTGGGAAAAGGAACTAGAAGCGATATTTAACGACCCTCTCTTGGCCGATGTTACCGCTCCACGAAAGCGGACAACATCGAGCGACCGACTTATTGCCGGTTTCCAAGAGATACTTGCCTTCTACGAAACCAATGGTCGACTTCCCGAAGATACGCCCGAAGAAGCCTCGCTGTTCCATAAATGGGCCGGGATTCTGAAAAGCGAAAAGAAGATAGAGCGTTGTCGCCCGTTTGATGACCTCGGTATTCTTCCTCAGCCTGTTCAGACTTTGGAAGAACCTCAGGCTGAATATCACCGTGAGTTGACTGAGGAAGACCAGCTTGAAGCTATTCTTAATGATCCGTTGCTTGCCGATATTGAGGATGATGCCGACCTCGGTCTTTTTGACGTACCCGAATATATGCGCCAACGTCTTGAAGCGCGTAAAGAAGCCGACTATGTAGGCAAACGTCGCCCGTGCGAAGACTTCGATAAATACGCCGACGGCTTCAAGGAGATTCAGCAGGGATTGAAATCCGGCAAATATAAACTCGTGAAGTTCAGCGAGCCGAATCTTAAGGTCGGAAGATACTTTGTGGAACAAGGCATCATCGGTTATCTTGCCGCTTTCGAGCAAGAGGCGAAGAATAATCTCGGTCGTGTAGATGGCCGTACTCGCGTTATCTATGAGAATGGCTCTGAGGCAGATATTAAATTCAGAACCATCACTAAAAATCTATCTGTTGACGGATACAGCATCTTGGATTGTTCGGATATGACTGATGATGAATTTGAGCAACACTTCACTCTTGCCGATAAAGACGTTGAGAGTGGCACTATCTATGTGCTTCGCTCAAAATCTTCACGACCTGAAATTGCTGCCATAAAAGACCTCTATAAAATCGGCTTTACCGTTACATCGGTAGAAAGCCGCATCGCCAACGCAAAAAACGAGCCAACCTATCTTTGCTCAGATGTTGAAGTTGTTGCAACTTGGAAAGTCTACAATGTGAAATCATCGACTTTCGAGGCTCTTATCCACAAACTCTTTGCACCCGTCCAGTTACAGGTAACTGTCGACGGTCACTGCCCCAAAGAATGGTTTATTGTTCCGTTCAAAGTGATTGAAGAAGCTGTTAAAGCAATTATATACGGTAAACTGATTGAATATAATCCACAGTTCCAACAAATAATATATCTTAGTTAACTATGAGAATTTATCATTATACCAATATCGAAACACTGGCTCTTATTCTTAAAAATAAGACTATCCGTTTCAACCGTCTTGATCAAGTAGATGATTTGGAAGAAGGGCAATCAGAATGTTCTGGTATTAAAATTGGACAATATTTATTTGTATCTTGTTGGACTGAAGACTCGGAAGAAAGCATCCCATTATGGAGAATGTATACAGATAAAGGTGTTGGCGTTAGAATAGGCATAGAAAAAGATATGTTTAAAACATATACCTATAACGATGGAAATGTGATAAATGGAGTCACTATGGAAGGGGAGGTTAAAACGCTGTTATCTCCTGATATGTTAGCAATGTCAGACCTATTTATTTTTCCCTGTTTTAATGATGGTGTTTTCTATCGGAATATGCAATACGTTCCGAATCTCGCCGACGCTTTGAAGAATGCCATTATCCGAAATTCAAATGGTTCTTTCAACTTCGAATTATCAAAATTGGGAGCTTTTAAAAATTCACGTTGGTCATTTCAGAATGAAAGTAGATTTGTTCTGAATATTTATCCCAAACCATCGAGTATATCAGTAGGAGACAAAATATTCGCAACTTGGCTTTGTTCAGTATTAAATCAAGGTATTCCTAACACAATCAAATACTATGATTTGGACTTAGATATTTCGGTGCTAAACTCTATTGATATAACATTGTGTCCAAATATGTCTGAGGGAAACAAGATTTTAGTGGAAAGTTTATGCAAAACGTATCTTCATAATGTTGTTCCGAAAGATAGCACATTAACAAATATAGTAAATTTAAAATAGAAGCAATAATGTCACTTTGGAACTACATAGGTGAGTTTTTCTTGTTTCGTTGGCTGTTTGATAAATTAAGGATGCCCACAACAGAGCATGATTCGCACACTGAGGTTTCAGGAGCTTCAATTAACGGAAACAGTGAATATCTGAACGGCAATCTCGATGAAGGAATAGCCCCTGATGATGCAATTACTGATGTCGGTAATAATTTAATTGATGATTCCGATAATTCCGAGGAACTTGATGATTTGGATATATTCATGCGCAATAATCGTTCCTGTCTGCATCACGGAGACTATGACGGTGATTATCATAGCAGCGGTCGTCATGACTTTCAGAATGATTGGAATTCCGGTAGCTATTCTCAATCATACGATGATTTCCATGACGAACAGGACGACTATGATATGATGGATGATGATTTTTAGTAAATGATTGATATGGATAACGGTCAGATAATATTATTTCAGACGCAGGGAGGCGAGACGAAGATTGAGGTTAGGCTCTCCAATGAGACTGTGTGGCTTACTGCCGACCAGATGGCAGAGTTGTTTCAGCGCAACAAGTCAACCATTTCACGACATATTAAAAACGTGCTTGAAAGTGGTGAATTGCAGCGAAATTCAGTAGTTGCAGAAAATGCAACTACTGCCTCTGATGGGAAAACCTATGTAGTCGCATATTATAACCTCGACATGATTATCAGTGTGGGGTATCGTGTCAACTCGCATCGTGGCGTGCAGTTCCGCCAGTGGGCAACCCAGGTGTTGAAAGAGTACATGATTAAGGGCTTCGTGCTTAATGATGATTTACTCAAAAACGCCGGACAAGGGAATTATTTCGATGAATTGTTGGCCCGAATCCGAGACATCCGCAGTTCTGAGAAGGTGTTCTATCGCAAGGTGCTGGAGATTTATGCTCTCAGCATAGACTATGACCCTCGCACCTCTATCACCCAACAGTTCTTCAAGACAGTTCAGAATAAGATGCACTTTGCTGCCCATGGGCATACTGCTGCAGAGGTTATCTATGACCGTGCTAATGCTGAAAAGGATTTCATGGGGCTGACAACATGGCGCGGAGCCATACCTACCAAACATGAGGCTGAGATTGCGAAGAATTATCTTTCGGAGGAAGAGGTCGATATGCTGAACCGCATCGTCAACCTATATCTTGACTTTGCCGAACTTCAGGCCAAGAGTCATGTCCCGATGTATATGAAAGACTGGATTCAGAAGCTTGACGATTTCCTGAAGCTGTCGGGTAAGGAATTGCTTAACCATGCGGGAAGCGTCTCAGCCGAAGTAGCCAAGCTGAAAGCCAATGAGGAATACGACAAATTCCATGAGCGTACCCAGTATCAGCTATCCCCGGTCGAAATCCACTTCCTCGAAGCCTTCGAAGCAGAAAGAAAGCGTCTCGGAGACAAGAAATCATAACAGACTACCATACGCTGTCACACATCCGCGTTGACAGAATGTTGACATAAATTTTGAATTTGCAGACAATTTTGAGAAAAGAAACAAGCCAAACTGCTATGGATTAGCAATTTGGCTTATTTTATTGGCGATCCGCCTGGAATCCTTGCGTGTCAGTTGTTGTAGTGGTTCATCGCGAATTCCGGGCCGGAGAGGCAGTATGCCTTGACGGCGTCGGCGGCGCGGCGCAGCAGTGCCGGCAGTTCAGCGCGTTCTTCCGGAGGGAATTCGCCGAGCACATAGTCGATCTGGCCTCCACGCGGGAATCCGTTGCCGACTCCGAAGCGAAGCCTTGCGTAATTGGTGGAGCACAGCTGGTCGGCGATGTTTTTCAATCCGTTATGGCCCGCGTCAGATCCACGTTTGCGCAGCCGCAGGTGGCCGAAGGGAATGGCGAGGTCATCGACCACGACCAATAGATTCTCAAGCGGCAGTTTTTCCTGGTTCATCCAGTAGCGTACGGCTTGTCCGCTGAGATTCATGAATGTGGAGGGTTTGAGCAGAATAAGCTCGCAGTTCTTTACTTTTATAGCGGCGATATCACCGTAGCGTTTCGACTGGAATGGCACTCCGGCCTCTTCGGCGAGAGTGTCGCCGGTCATGAAGCCTATGTTGTGGCGTGTGTCTGCATATTCGGGCGCCATGTTGCCCAGGCAGGCTATCAGAAAACGTTTCATATATCTGAGGATGTCGAGTCTGAAACCCGATGTGTCTACAATTCTATATGTTTAATAATAAAGCATCATGCTCCCTGCGGGGGCATGATGCTTTTTGATGATGTCGGGAGCGCCTTTACTTCTCTGCCTTTGCGGCGGCACCGCGGGCGGCACGTGTGAGCTGTACGGCGCAGATAACTGCGTTCTTGGCGTTCATCAGCTCGAGGCCCTCGAAGTGGAGGTCGCCTACTGCGAGCGACTTGCCCAGACCGAGATGGTCCACGTTGATCACCAGACGCTCGGGGATCTCCGAATAGAGGGCTTTGACTTTGAGCTTGCGCATGGAAAGCGTGAGCTTACCACCGGCCTTCACACCCTCGGCGTGACCTTCGATCTGCACCGGAACCTCCATCACGATGGGCTTGTCGGGATAAACCTGAAGGAAGTCGATGTGGAGGAGAGTGTCCTTCACGGGCTGGAACTGCAGCTCTTTCATCACAACCTTGATGTCCTCGCCGTTGAGCTTGAGGTCTACCTCGAAGATGTCGGGAGTGTAGACGAGCTTGCGTACATCCTCACTCCTGACTGTGATGTCGGTGGTGATGATGCCGCGCTTGTCATCGATCTCCACGAGCTTCTGTCCGGCTTTGAGAGCGCCGTTATAGGGAAGTTCCACGATGGCTCCGCCATTGATCACGGCGGGAATCAAACCTTCCTTGCGGAGGTTTTTTACGGCTTTTTTGCCGAGCTCAACACGGGGCTGAGCCTCTAATGCGAATTTCTTCATTTCTGTTTCAGATGATTTGTGTTACTCAAAATATTATGATATTTCCCATCACACGGATGCCTGCCGTCTCCCGGCTGCACTGCCGCGGGGGCTCCGAAAGGCGCGGCAAAGTTAATAAAAAATCTCCGCACTGCCAAATTTCTGTCAGATATCGCGTTGTGGGCGGAGTTAACTGGCCAGCCTACTCTCAACTGGCAAGTGTCTGCTCCGGGACTTATTTCATTCGTTTGAGCAGGTTGTAGGAGGGAACCACTCCGAGTTCGCCGGCCTTGCTGAGGTCGGCGAAGGCCTGCCGGCGGTTCCCCATCCGCAGATAGGTGAGTCCGCGGTTGTAGTATGCCTCTCCGAACGAGGGATCGATCTCGATGGCATTGCTGTAGCAGGAGAGCGCCGATGTGTAGTCCTCGGCACCGTAGGCGAGGTTTCCCTTGTTGAACCAGGCGTAGATCAGCCGCGGATTGAGGCGAAGGGCGCTGTCGTAGTCGGCGGCTACGAGCGCGGCAAGCCTGTTTTCGGGGATACGGCTCCGGGCGAATGCCCTGCCCATAAGCGCCATGGTGAAATCGGGGGTGGTTTCCAATGCCCTGTTGAAGGCTTTGACAGCCGCCTCATAGTCTTTCAGCATGGTGCGGGCCACGCCGAGCGCGAAGAAGTCGGCCGGACGGGCGTCGGGACGTGCGACGGCCTGCTCATAGTAGTCGGCCACGCCGAAGATTTTCTCCATGCTCTCGGCTCCGCCGGAGAACGACTCGCCTGGCGTGAGCCATACGCGCTGGCGGATATACTCCCGCTGGTTGAAGTCGTCGAGTTCGCGGAAATAGTTGGATGTCGACTTAAGTGATGCTGTGCCGGCAAGGAACGAGAAGGAGTAGGAGGGTTCGGGTTCCACCGCGATGTCGCGGTCCTGGACTCGCCCCTTGATTTTTTCATTATAGGAGAGTGAGGTGCGCGAGGCAGACCCTACGGTGACAAGCTGGTTGAAGCGGTCCATCACCTCGGTGTCGCTCATCTCGTTTTCCGGCGATCCGTCGCCTGAGGAGTTGGCTCGTCCGGCCTGGACAGCGGGACGGTCCAGGGGATTCTTTTCCGGATTCTTCACGTAGCGTTTCACCAGTTTGTCGGCGGTGCGTACGTTTTGCATTGCGGCGCGCATGTCGCCCATGTCGCGCAACGCCTCGGCCTGGGCGTAGTAGACAGGATAGAATCTCGGATATCGGTCGGCGATGCGCCGGAAGTAGCCGAGCGCCTCTTTCGGTTTGGAGCGCTCGAGTTCCACAAGTCCCATGTTATAGAGGGCATGGAAGTTGTCGGGACTCATGCGGAGCACCTCCTTAAAGTCTGCCGCGGCTCTGTCAAGATCTTTAACTTCGTAGCGCAGCAGGCCGCGGTTGAAGAGCGCACCTTCGTTGTGTGGTTCCAGCTCGAGCGTGTAATTATAGTCCGACATGGCGCCGAAAAAGTCATCGAGGTTATAGCGGATGAAAGCGCGGTTCACATAGAAGTCGGCTTCCTTCGGCCGGAGATTCACGGCCTTGTCCATGTCGGCGAGCGCTTCCTCCCATTTTTTTAGTCCTGATTTTATCTCGGCGCGCAGCAGGTAGGGCTGCAGGGATGACGGGGAGGTTTCTATGGCCTTGTCGAGGTCGGTTATGGCCGCGGCCGTGTCTCCCCTGAGGGCGTTGAGCCGGGCCCGGGCGCCGAGTCCTTCGTCGAATCGTGGATAATGCCGCAGGAGCACCGCGAATGTGCTGTCGGCACCCGAATAGTCCTTCAGTTCGGTCTGCGCCACCGATTTATAATATAGAAAGTATTTGTCGCTGGGGTTGTGGAGCAGCCCCACGTCGTAATCATCGATGGCCTCGCGGTTACGACCCAGATACTGGCGGGCGAATCCGCGCAACTTATAACTTTCGGTCTTGAATTTGTTGCGCTCGATTGCGGCGGTGCAGTCCTCTTCGGCTCCTTTGTAGTCCTCGAGTTCCAGCTTGGCCAGAGCGCGGAAGAAGTAGGGATCCGCGAGATAGGGCTTTGCCTTGATGGCCTGGTTGAAGTATTGGATGGACAGCATGTAGTCGTCCATCGACAGCACATTGCGGCCGATGGCGAGTACCTGCTCGGCATCCACCTGCGCGAGTGCCGGAAGCCACCATGTAAGCAGAATGACCGTCAGGGTAATTCCGCGTTTCTTTATCAGGGTGAGTGGTTTATTCACGTGGGTTTTCTTCATCAGAATGCAAAATTAAGAAATAAAATGCAAATAATGGTTTTCAAGGATGGAAATCAGGAAACCGACAGAGGGTTATTTCTGTTAAAAAACTATAAAGCATACGCAAAATGGAGAAGATGGTCTCCAGTCAGTCACCGGAGCGACTGACTGGAGTGCGTTCTAAACCTTTTTTGTGCGATGCACTCTAAATAAGAGTGAGATTTATCAAGGGTATATTTTATAAACGAAAAAATATGAATCGCAATATTTCAAGATGCATGCCGGCGCTTCCCGCGGCGCTGCTTCTGATTTGCACGGGATGCGGGATCTTCGGACCCAAAAAGGTCCAGCAGGAGGCGGTCCTTCCGCAGGATCGCGAGAATATAGCTGTCAAACCTGACGCGAAGCTCTACGCTCCGGAAGAGATTAAGCGCGGCGTGGTGAAGGGAGACTGGGCTATCGAGACTGTCTACGGCAAGGATGCCGTCGGAGAGAAGGCTCCCTTCCTGAAGTTTGTGGCTTCCGACAAGAGGGTATACGGCAATAACGGTTGCAACGTTATAAATGCGGCCTACAGCTATAACCCCGCCGACTCCACCATCAGTTTCGGCGATCTTGCCTCGACCATGATGATGTGTCATAAGGAGGGGCTGACCGACTATGAGATCAACACCGCTCTCGGAGCTGTGAAATACTATTCCTGGACTGTGGAGGATTCCAATTATTATCTCTTTTTCTACGACGAGACGCGCCGCGAGGTGATGAAACTGATGCATCAGAACTTCCAGTTTCTCAACGGTACATGGCGTGTCACCCGTATAGGCGAGAAGGCGGTGGATGTGCCGGACATGAAGATGGTGTTCGATGTCGACGAGGGTAAGGTGCACGGCAATACGGGCTGCAATATCTTCAATGGTAATCTCGAGATCGACATGGAGAAGGCCAATTCAATATCGATCAGTGCGCTCGGAGTGACGAGGATGGCATGTCCCGACCAGAATTACGAGACCCTCTTCCTCGTGGCTCTCGAAGAAGTGTCGGCTGCAAAGCCGGTCTCGTCGACTGAGGTTATTCTTTACGACAGCCAGCAGAAGGAAGTCATGCGTCTGCAGCGTGCCGTTGCCAAAGCTGAAAAGTAACTGAAAAGTGATGAACGACGAACGAATTGACAAGTGGCTCTGGGCGATGCGGGTGTTCAAGACCCGCAGTATCGCCACCGACGCCTGCAAGAAGGGGCGTGTGATGATGGGCGGGGTTGCTGTGAAGCCGTCGCGGTCGGTGAAGGTTGGCGATGTAATAGATGTCCGTAAGCCGCCGGTGACGTTCTCTTTCCGCGTCAAGGCCCTTTCTTCCGGCAGACTCGGCGCCAGACTCGTTCCGGACTATCTCGAGAACATCACTCCTCAGAGCCAGTATGACCTGCTCGAGATGACGCGGATCTCAGGATTCGTAGACAGACGGAAAGGTCTCGGCCGTCCCACCAAGCGCGACTCGCGCGAGATGAGCCGGTTCCGCGAGGAGTCGTATGCCGACACATTCTTCCTCGACTGGGAGGATGACGATGAGGATGATGAAGATTGAAAAATTCTGAAAAATAGATAAAAAGGATTGATCCGCGGACTGAATTTTTTGCAGTTCGCGGATTTTTTTGTATCTTTGCGCGAATTTATGCGCACTGATGCATGATCTGGATGCGGGTCGGTGCTGATTCGATATGTTTAAGAAATAAGATGCTTATGATCAATATAAAATTTCCCGACGGCAGCGTCAGAGAGTTCGAATCCGGGATCACTCCTTACGGCATTGCCGAAAGCATCAGTCCGCGGTTTGCGGCCGATGTTCTCGCGGCAAAGGTCAACGGAGAGGAATGGGACATCTCCCGTCCTGTCACGTCCGATGCCTCGATAGAACTTTTCAAATGGGATGACCCCGAAGGGAAACATGCGTTCTGGCACTCGTCGGCGCACCTTCTCGCAGAGGCCCTTCAGGAACTTTACCCCGGTGTGAAGTTCGGAATCGGTCCTGCCATCGAAAACGGATTCTATTACGATATAGATCCCGGTGAGCATAAGATCACTGCCGAGGATTTCTCGAAAATAGAGGCGAAGATGCTCGAGCTTGCCCGCCGCAAGGAGGATATCGTCCGCAAGGACATTTCCAAGGCCGACGCGCTCAGTATGTTCGGCGACCGCGGCGAAGTCTACAAGTGCGAACTTATAAGCGAACTTGAGGACGGGCACATCACGACCTATACACAGGGAGCGTTCACCGATCTCTGCCGCGGACCGCACCTTCCTTCCACGGCTCCTATCAAGGCCGTGAAGGTGATGAGTCTTGCCGGCGCATACTGGCGTGGCGACGAGAAGCGTCAGCAGCTCGTGCGCGTCTACGGCATAACCTTCCCCAAGAAAAAGCAGCTCGACGAGTATCTAGCTCTCCTCGAGGAGGCAAAGAAGCGCGACCACCGCATTCTTGGTAAGGAGATGGAACTTTTTGCGTTCTCTCCCACGGTAGGCGCAGGCCTTCCGCTCTGGCTGCCGAAAGGCGCCGCCCTGCGCGACCGCCTCGAGCAGTATCTGCGCAAAATCCAGAAGGAATACGGCTATCAGCAGGTGATCACTCCGCATATCGGCAACAAGGCGCTCTATGTCACTTCCGGACATTGGGCCAAATATGGCAAGGATTCCTTCCAGCCCATCCATACGCCCCAGGAAGGAGAGGAGTATCTGCTCAAGCCCATGAACTGCCCTCACCACTGCGAGATCTACAAGGCTTACCCGCGCAGCTACCGGGATCTGCCGTTGAGATATGCCGAATTCGGGACAGTCTACCGCTATGAACAGAGCGGCGAGCTCCACGGCCTGACCCGTGTCCGCGGATTCACGCAGGACGATGCCCATCTCTTCTGCGCCCCGGAGCAGATCAAGGGAGAATTCCTCAAGGTGATGGATATTATCCTCCACATCTTCAAGGCTCTCGATTTCCAGAATTTCGAGGCGCAGATATCCTTGCGCGACCCCGGGAACAAGGAGAAATATATAGGAAGCGACGAGAACTGGCATCTCGCCCAGAGCGCCATCATCGAGGCGTGTGCCGAAAAGGGCCTCAAAGCCCGTCAGGTGGAGGGTGAGGCCGCATTCTACGGTCCGAAACTCGACTTCATGGTCAAGGACGCCATCGGACGCCGCTGGCAGCTCGGCACCATTCAGGTGGACTACAATCTGCCGGAGCGCTTCGGTCTCGAATACACCGGTGCCGACAACCAGAAGCACCGCCCGGTGATGATCCACCGCGCCCCCTTCGGTTCGATGGAGAGATTCGTGGCAGTCCTCCTCGAGCACACCGCCGGTAAACTCCCTCTCTGGCTCATCCCCGAACAGTGTGTGGTGCTTCCCATCAGCGAGAAGTTCAACGATTATGCCCGCAAGGTGGCCAGGGAACTTGCAAAGCATGATGTAAGGGCTATTGTGGATGAGAGAAATGAGAAAATCGGAAAGAAAATCCGCGACAACGAGCTGAAGAAAATCCCCTACATGCTTATCGTCGGAGAGAAAGAGGCGGAAAATGGAGAAGTTTCCGTAAGAAAACAGGGCGAAGGTGATAAAGGTACGATGAAAATTATTAACTTTGCCGAAGAAATCAACGCCGAAGTGGCCAAAGCAACTCAGATTGATGCTCAACCAACTGAGGATTAGCTATATATCGACAAAAACTGATTAATGGAGAAAAAACCGCAATTCGGCGGACCCCGCCGACCAATGGGTGTCGGACCCCGTCCGCGTCCCGGACAGCGTCCCGCCAGGGGAGGCGACCGCAGAAATGAGCCGTATATCGTCAACGAGCACATCCGCGCGCGTGAGGTGCGTCTCGTAGGTGACAATGTAGAGCAGGGTATCCATCCTCTGCAGCAGGCTCTCCGCATTGCAGAGCAGCAGGAGCTTGATCTGGTGATGATCAGCCCTACGGCGGAACCGCCGGTGTGCCGCGTGATAGACTACCAGAAGTTCCTCTACCAGCAGAAAAAACGCCAGAAGGAGCAGAAAGCGAAGGCCGCAAAAGTGGTGGTAAAGGAAATCAGATTCGGACCCCAGACCGATGACCACGACTACAACTTCAAGCTCAAGCATGCCCAGGGATTCCTCAAGGAAGGATCCAAGGTCAAGGCTTACGTTTTCTTCCGCGGGCGATCCATCCTCTTCAAGGAACAGGGAGAGGTGCTTCTGCTCCGTTTCGCCAATGATCTGGAGGAGTATGGAAAGGTGGAGCAGATGCCGGTGCTAGAAGGCAAAAGGATGATCATCATGATCTCGCCGCTGAAAGTTCCGGTAAAGCCCAACGTAGAAAAGGCGCACGGTGAAAAACCGAAGCGCGAAAACACTCAGGAACCGACTCCGGCAGAAACCGAGACCCCGGCAAGGGAGGAAGCGGAAGCCGGAAATGAATAATTAGAGACCGTAGGCACCATGTGCCGAGGTGTGAGTTCAAACAACTAAATTTTTCAAAAATGCCTAAAGTAAAGACCAATTCCGCGTCCAAGAAGCGCTTTGCGCTTACCGGTACAGGAAAGATCAAGCGCAAACATGCGTATCACAGCCACATCCTGACAAAAAAATCGAAAAAACGCAAGAGAAATCTTGACAAAACCGGACTCGTGGCTTCCGCCAACATCAAGCAGGTGCGCGAACTTCTCAACCTCCGATAAGTTCGGGAAAGAGATCAAAACAACAATTTTTTATTAACCGGGTGTCATGCCCCGCAAGAGCAAAATTAACATCAACGATTTGCCGCTGACATCCAAAAAATCAAAAAAATGCCAAGATCAGTAAATCACGTAGCTTCGAGAGCTAAAAGAAAGAAAATATTGAAACTCACCCGCGGTTACTACGGTAGCCGCCGCAATGTGTGGACTGTCGCGAAGAACACCTGGGAGAAAGGTCTCACTTATGCTTACCGCGACCGCAAGCAGAAAAAGCGCAACTTCCGCGCCCTCTGGATTCAGCGTATCAACGCTGCCGCACGCATGGAGGATCTTTCCTACAGCAAGCTCATGGGTCTCATCCACGCCGCCGGCATCGAGATCAACCGTAAGGTGCTCGCCGAGCTCGCCATGAACAACCCCGAGGCATTCAAGGCTATCGTAGCCAAGGTGAAGAAGTAAAACGTCTCACAGAGACGCACGTAATGTGTCAGGAAATAAGCCGGTACTTTCTCTCGGGAGTGCCGGCTTTCTTGTTTAACCGGCCGGTGTCGATTTTTTTTCACAACAATAAGAATAAATTGCCGTTATAAGAGTGATAATTCATATTTATAACTCAGGTTGATGAACTTGAATAAAATTCATATCGGTATGAAAAAATTTATGGCTATTCTGGCTGTGGCTTTTTTGAGTTTCACGGCGTCTTATGCTCAGGAGAAAAATGCGCAGGAGTGTTGCGCGGCTCAGAAGTGCGAACAGTGCTGTCTCAATGAGCAGTGCAAGGCAGCGAACTGCGCCGGCTGCGACTGTGCCGACTGTCCCGGTTGCAAGGATTGCAAGAACTGTAAGGACTGCAAAGATTGCAAAGACTGTAAAGACTGCAAGAAATGCACCAAGGCCGATTGTGTGAAGAAGTGTGCCAATGCACAGAATTGCGCGCAGACCGGCAATTGCGTCCAGGCTGATAATTGCTGTGCGCAGACTCGTAATTGCGAGAAGGCTGTGAAGTGTCAGAAAGCGGAGAATTGCGCAAAGGCAAAGGCCTGCGGGAGGGTTGAGAAGGCAAAGAAGTGAGATTTCGCCCGAATTAACATTTTTTTGTAGAACACGGGTAAACTTTTATGCGCAAGCGTTGTCTTATATATAGGTGATTGTCGCAGACATTGCCTTAAATAATAAAACAATGCTATCGCGACAAAACGGAGCAAGGGTCGAGGCCTTATGCTCCGTTTTTCTTTATACTCCGGAAAAGACAAGAGCGGGCTTCAAGAAGCGCGCTCTTGTCTTTTCTATTTTCCGGCGGAATATTGCCGGGTGTGCGGTGTCGCTATGTCAGCGTTTCACGTCGTAGCCCTGATCACGGAGGTAGTCGAGAATGCGGTACGTCATCGCGTGGTCGTAGTAGCCGATTATGTGCGCCACCCAGTCGTTGTCGGTGGTACTGCCGGAGCGGGTGCGGTTGTAGTTCTGCACCGTTTCATCATACTCTTCGAGTTCGGCGACCATCTTCTCGTTGTCCTGGCGGTAGGCGTTGCGGTGGAACACGAGCGATGCGGGCTGTTTCGGCTTCAGGTCGGGATGCTCGCGTGGTACACCGAGTGCGAGTCCGCACACCACGAAGACTCCCTTGGGGAGATGGAGTAGTTCGGCGACGCGGGCCGGATCGACCGTGCGGAGGTAGCCGATA
>OFFT01000344.1_pt1 | contig 36279 bp, 36 predicted proteins | sample 1521581 | NCBI WGS metagenome assembly OFFT01 (sample SAMEA3504084, study PRJEB24116) | mouse gut metagenome | biome: mouse gut; feature: mouse-associated habitat; material: faeces | place: Denmark | collected 2011
CTGAACAGACCGGATACATGGCTGAGTACATTGGGTGTATTCTCAACCAGAATTGATAATGCCTGTGTTTCCATGTATAAAACCTGCCTTTTCCTTTCTGTCTCTGATTCACAGATACTTTTCGGTGATTTATTTCACCTGCGCGATTACTAATAAGTTTAGCATATTAAACAGGTTTGTCAATAGATTCCTCTCGTTGTTTTCCCGACAGCCATACGAATTATTTTTGATATATATTCCTTCAGGTTATATCTGTATGGTTTTTCATAACCAGATAATTACCCATATTCCGCTGTCATGGAATGTGCAACCTGGTATCTTTAATATTCAGGGACGATTCCAGTGCTCGTCAATTCCATGAGCTTTCCACTGGTTGTCCTCTTCCAGATATCCCTCTACGGCCAGATACTGAAATCTGCTGACGGTTTTCAGTGCATCATAAATATAGCGAAGAGGAATTCTGGAACGATTATTCTCAGGATTTCCCGGCTCCGCCAGAAACACGGTATCATCTTCTTCCTGATACAGCCAGATATTCACATAGTGTCCGGGCGTATCCTGCCAGTAAGTGTCATCCTCTGCACTGCTGATCAGCACAACTGCTGATTTTGATGATTTCATCTGTTCCTGAAATGCTTCATACGTCTCAGGCTTCCGATACAGCCTGCAGCTCACCCCGCATTCTCTCAGGACATTCCGCATTTCCTTCCAGTCTATGGCTCCATATCTTCCGTCCGGTGCATAGTCAGAGGATGAGACCGCATATTCAAACATGTCCAGAGGAGAAATCTCATAAGGAGATAACGTATTATAAATGTTGGCCATACAGCACAGGCCGCATCCGAATCCTCCAAAAGGATTTCCTTCCACCGTATACTGGCACCATTCACCTGACCAGGGAATGCCTTCACTCCAGGATTTTGGCCCCTGCAGAAAAGTATGGACATTTGGCTCCTGAATGGTAAATGCCCGAATCATTGCCTGCCTGTCTTCTTCAGATAAATTCTGTTCCAGCCATCTGGCTGAACCGGCATACAGGCTTTTTTTATTTGTATAAACATTTACCGTTTCTTCCACCTCTGACTGCTTTTTTTCATTTTTCAGCCAGATTACTGAAAGAATGAGAAGAAACACCAACAGCAATAATCCCAATACAGGCAGATACTTTTTTATACTCTTGTTCATCTTGTGTCCCTTAACAGCAATCCCAGTTATACAGGATTTTGCTGAAATCTTTCTTTCTCAAATCTTCCCGATTAATGAAGAAATTTGCCACTCCTGCATCTCCCCACATAATATAATCCTCACCTTCTCCATAATCAGAGTCCATCTGAAACAGCAGAGTATCGTAATATCGGTATTTTTCCTCATACTCTCTTGGGTCTGTCTGTGTAAAGTAAGGATATCCCAGAAGCCAGTGATTTGCATTTGAAAATTCTTCTATCCTGTCCAGGGCATCGTCGTCCAGAATCTGGTACAGAGACTGTCCTTCAAACTGTTTCCCATATTTTTTCTGTACAACTTCCTGAAAAAACGTATGGAACCGGTAATCGCTTTCCCCCATGCATACCTGTTCTCCGGTTATTTTTAAAGCTGCTTCTGTCCAGATGGGAGAATATTCATCCAAATCATCATCCGTACATGAAGGAACGCCCATGTCCCTGAGCTGCTCTTCTGTGGCAGGTTCCTTTATGGTCTCATGATAAATTACCCGGAAATTTTTCTGGACATCCTGTTCGTCAAAATCCATTCCATACACATCATCCAATGCTATAAAAAACTGCAGCATTCCTGTTTCCGGAAGCAGTTCATCCCGCTCCGTATTCCCATACATCTGCTCCAGATTAATCTGAGCAAGAAGCATCAGTTTCCTGCCTTCGCTGTCTGTGGGATATTCTTTTTCCATATCCCAATAAGGCAGACCTCCAAACTTGCTGTCGCATAACTCCGGTTTCTTTTCAGGGTCAATAACCAGCGAATATGCGTATGTGCCGGTTCTTTTTTTTATTTCTTCCAGAATTTCTCTGGCTTCTTCCCAGTTCATACTGTTTCCCTCCATCAGTTTCAGGAAATATTTTAAATGAAACGCTGTCGACCAGACTATCGACAACCGTTAATGACATTTTCATTCTATCACAGGGAAAGGGCCTTGTAAAGCTGTCTTAACCTGAAAGCTGACAGGTCCTGCGCAGTTCAATGATTCGCAATACATCATGATACATATCGTCCATATCTTCCAGTTCTACCATAAGCCATTTCTGCCCATTTCCTTCTCTGGTATTAAAATATATTTCTTTTAATTCAGAAGTGCATTCCGGAAGGATTGCTTCAAACGGTTCTTTTTCTTTCAGCTCTGAACAGAATCTGTGAAAGACCGGATTATTAACATATTCTCCAATTTCTTCCAACGTTGGACAGTAACTTCTGTCCTGTAAATCAATCATATTATACCTCGTTTCTGTGAATTTTTAATTATAACGTATGTCATAATCTGATACAATTTGAATCGCAATTTCCTTTGCCAATGCACTGGATACGTCCCTGCCGTCTGTTCTTCCGAGACGCACACAAAAATATAGATTTCCCTCTGCGGTTTCTGCAAATCCGGTAAACCATGCATCAACAACCATGCCGTCTGTTTTACCCATCCCCGTTTTCCCATAGACTGAAAAGTCTGTCCGCTCCTGCTCCCTTACCAGCATGACCTGTTTTAATTCACTTCGTGTTTCTTCTGAATATTCCGAATTTTCACCAAAGATGCGTTCCATTACTTCCGCCTGTTCTTTCGGGGAAATCATCAAAGACGATTCAAGCCAAAATCCGGTCAAAGCCCGGTTGTTATTGTTTGTATTCAACCGCCCCTCCCAATCAGAACTATCACAATTGCCATACGAAAGCTTTTCCAGTTCCGCCTGCATCCTGTCCTGCCCAATATCGTCTATGAGCTGTCTGTAATACCACACGCAGGAAGTACGGAATGCTTCTTTGAAATCGATATCCCTATTCCATTCCTCGTTCCAAAATACTTCGCCGCTCCATGTTCTGACAGAATCCTCCGGCTCAAGGATTCCATGTTCCAGCGCTGTCAGGGAAGAAATAATCTTAAAGGTGGAACAGGGAGATCGCCTGGTCTCGGCAAGCTCATCATTATAGATTGTATAACGCCTGTTGGAAGCATCATATAGAACCGCCGTTCCGTTCCGTCCGTTAAAATAGTCTGACCAGTCTGCATGGGTGATCTCCGGCTCCGCTATCATGCCTTCGGTATCATCTTTTGTATCTTTCGTATTTTCCTCCGGAGAAACATTATCCGATTCTATTTCCCGCTGCTGCGTGTTCTCTTCCTCCATTCCTTCTGTTACAGCTCCCACAGCAATCTTTTCTTCTGGGCCATGTTCTTTTGAACAGCCCGCTAAAAAAACTGCATATAAAAATATCCAATATCCCAATTTAAAATAATTGTTCCTCTTTTTCATCATTTCTCCTGTTCCATTGATATCACAACCTGTGTTTACTCCGGTACTTTTTAAGGAAGCTTTGAACATAACTCCCACCGCTAAAATACCGACTTCTTATTTAAATGTTATATCATACCCGGCAGCAATCGTCCACCTCATTCCAATGGTTCTTTAAAACCGGCGAAAACATAGCGGATAAACGTTGACAACCCCTGCCAACTATGGCACTATACTGTATAAAACTATTGTCTTGGGAGAACAACCTGTGAAAAAAAAGAATATTCTCATTTATAAGAGAACATACAAACACAATTACGGTGATCCGATCATTGCCGACTGCTGCGGTTATCTGATCCAAACAGCCGCAGAAAAACATAATCTGCCGGTGAAAATCTCCATGGCGAACGTATTTTGCAGATTATCTTTCTTAAACCGCTTACGCCTGCGCCATACGGATATCATCGTATACCCGGGAGGCGGCCTGAACTCCGTCCCGTTCAATGAGATGCTGCTGAAACTGCTGCATCATGCAGAAGCGTACCCTTCGATTGAAATTTATATCCATGCGATCGGCATTAACCGAAAGAAAGTAAAAAAAGAAATGTCCGTCTGTTAAAAGAAATGTTCCGTCTGCCGCAGGTAAAACAGGTGACGACGCGCGGCGATATCGGAAAGCTTGAAAAATATATGAAAACGCCGAAACCATATCCTCCGGCGCTCGTGTTTGATCCGGCGGTCTGGGTCAATGAAGCATATGGCATCGAACGCGATCCAAACTCCGACGTCATCGGCATCGGACTGATCCGCCCGGAAATTTTTTCCGAACGAAGCACAGGTATTTCAGAAAAACAGGTCAAACAGATGTATAAAGACATTGTCGGCGAACTTGAAACCAGAGGCTTCCGATGGCAGTTTTTTACAAACGGACTTTACGGAGAATACCGGTTTGGCGTGCGGCTTTTAAAAGAAATGGGACGCAGCCGCCGCGAATACATCGGACATCATATTTTCAGCGCAAAAAAACTGGTGAAAAAGATTGCCGGTTACCGCGCCGTAATCGCCGCAAGAATGCACGCCAATATCATCGCCACATCCCTGAACATCCCGTCGGTCGGCCTTGTCTGGAACGATAAGATGAATCTGTTTGCGGAAATCATCGGCTGTCAGGACCGGTATATCGCACAGGAGCATCTCACAGACGCCGGCTATATCGCAGACCGGATGGAAAGTGCCATCCGTGAAGGCTACGACCAAAAGCGCATCCATGCCATGAAACAAAAAACCATGGAAACCATTCAAAACATCATACTGGATTAAACGCAGAAGAAATTTTGTATATCCTCTCGTTCCATAGACAAAAGCGTTCGTTGGCTGCCCACCAGACAAACGCTTTTCTGCTTTCCTGATCTTTTTTACTTATCGCATTTCTTACAGCGCCTCCACATCGATCCCCTTCAAAAGCTGATTCTTTCGGATTTCTGCGCCTTCTTCGTCAAACAGGTACGCCCGGTAGAGCAGAACGCACATTTTCTCCCCGATATCCACATGCCGCCGCTCAAGCGAACGGTTTGTCGTCAGGCGGACGCCGTTCACCGACAGCGTCAGCTCCAGATAGCTCCCGCGGAATACGACGTTTTCAATCACACCCTCTTCTACGGCGTCCATCAGATTGGCAAACTTTTTATTGTCGCTTTTAAATGCTTCGACAAATTCCGGACGGACAATGACTTTTTTTCCTTCCGGAATATCGCCGTATCCTTTAAAGCCGGAAAGATTCTCAAGGATCGTGGAAGTTCCGATAAACTGTGCCACAAACGGCGTCTTCGGATTTTTGTAAATCGTAATCGGGCTTCCCATCTGCTCCAGCTTTCCTTCGTTAATAATAATGATATCATCTGCCACTTCGACCGCCTCTTCCTGGTCGTGCGTAACAAAAATACTGGTAATCCCGACTTTCTGGATCATATCCTTTAACCATTTCCGCAAATCCTTGCGGACTTTCGCATCGATCGCGGCAAAGGGCTCATCCAGAAGCAACAGCTGCGGATTGGGCGCAATCGCCCTGGCAAACGCAACTCTCTGCCGCTGTCCGCCGGAAAGCTGGTTCGGATAACGTTTCTCAAGCCCCTCCAGGCCGATCAGGGAAATCATTTCCATAACGCGTGCATGGATGCGCTGTTTGTCTGCTTTCTGAACTTTTAAACCGAATGCAATGTTATCGTAAACGGTCATATATCGAAACAGCGCGTAATTCTGAAATACAAATCCGATACCCCTCTCGCTTGCGGGAACGTCATTGACTACCTTTCCCTCTATAATGACATCACCGCTGTCCTGCTGCTCCAGCCCTGCCAACATCCGTAAAATCGTGGTTTTGCCGCTTCCGCTTGGACCAAGCAATGCGACTAATTTTCCCTGTGCAATCCCGAAATTAATCTGTTTTGCCGCCTCGTAATCTCCGAATTTTTTGCATATATCTTTCATTTCTACGTACATGGTCATCCTCCAAAATCAAATATCGTCTCTTTTTCCGCGATATTCTACGATATTTTTCAAAATCAGCATTACAAGCGCCATCCCCACCAACAGGGAAGAAACCGCAAACGCCTGCGTAATCGAATCCGCACTGCCCGCCATATAAAGAGCATCGATTTCAAGCGGAAGCGTAAACGTTTTACCTCTCGCTTTTGACACCGCATACACTGCGCCGAATTCTCCAAACGCCCTTGCCGCGCAGAGAATAATGCCGTACAGCAGCCCCCATTTGATATGCGGAAACGTAATTTTCCTGAAAATCGTAAAACCGGACGCTCCCATCATGGCTGCCGCCTCTTCTTCGTCGCGGCCCTCGGCATACAATACCGGTATGATCTCTCGGGAGATAAACGGAAACGTCACAAAAATTGTGGCAAGCACAACTGCGGGAACCGAAAATACAAGCGCAATGTCCGTTCCAAGCGCATCGTTGATACCGTCGATCAGAGGTTTTGCCCATCCGGTCCGCCCAAATGTCATGATATAGGCAAGACCCGCAATGACGGGAGAAACGGAAAACGGAATATCAATCAGCGTTGAGAGCACATTTTTTCCCCGAAAATCAAATTTGGTCACCAGCCAGGACGCAATCACACCGAATACCGTATTGACTGCGACCGCAATCAGCGTTGCAATCAGCGTAACTTTTAAAGCGGACAGCGTATAATCTGCCGTAAGCGCCGTCCGATACGATTCCAGTCCGTCCGCAAGCGCCCGGTAGATCACTTCCAGAAGCGGCATAACAAGCATCAATAGAAAAAACGCCGCGCTGATTCCGATCAGAAACCATTTTACAACCTTAGAATTTCTCTCTTTCATCTGCCCCTCCTACGCATTTGTCCGCCGGCTTGCAACATGCTGTATGATATTGATCAAAAACAGCATGATAAATGAAATCACAAGCAGCACAAGTGCAATCGCCGCCGCTCCTTCATAGTCCACATTGCCGGAATTTAACTTCTGCATAATAATATACGAAACGACCTGGGTTCCGTTTTTCTCACTGTTTCCCGATATGTAAATGACGCTTCCGTATTCCCCGATGCCTCTGGCAAGCGCAAGACCAAATCCGGTCAAAAGCGCCGGCCGTATTTCCGGAAAAATAATTTTCCAAAATACAGTCAACCGGGAAGCGCCCAACATATATGCCGCTTCTTCATAAGACGGCGAGAGCGTTTCTAATACCGGCTGAATCGCCCGGACCACAAACGGAATGCCGATAAAGATCATGGCAATTACAATTCCCGTTTTCGTATAGGCGATTTCAATGCCGATGCTCTCAAATGCCCTGCCCAAAACACCGCTGTCCGAATACATTTTCGTCAGCGTAATGCCTGCCACCGCTGTCGGCAGCGCAAACGGAAGCTCAATCATACCGTCCATCAGCCTTTTTCCCGGAAACTCATAGCGCACCAGCACCCATGCCAGTATGACACCGAATACGCAGTTGATCACTGCCGCAAACAGCGCGCAGCCAATGCTTGTAACAAACGACTGCACAACGTTTGGACGCGTCATAAGCTCCGCAAATTCTCCAGGGGACAACCGGAACGAATAGGCAAGAACCGACGCCAGCGGAATCAGAATAATCAGCGAAAGCATCGCAACCGTAACGCCCATACTCATTCCGAATCCCGGAATAATGGATTTTCTTTTTTTTGCCTGTGCCTGTTTCAATGCTGCTGCCTCCTACTGATTACTATAGATTTCATCAAAAATAGCGTCGTCTGCAAAGAAATCTGCATACGCCTGATCCCAGCCGCCAAAATCGTCAATTGTACACAGATTGACAGACAGATCAAACGTATCTGAAAACTCCTGCAGCACCGACTCATCCGACGGCCGGTAAAAATGCGTACCCGCCAGACGCTGCGCGTCCTGCGTATATAAGTATTCCAGATAAGCTTTTGCCGTTTCCTGCGTGCCGTTTTTGTCTGCATTTTCATCTACAATGGCTACGGAAGGCTCAGCTAAAATACTGATGCTCGGCGTCACAAGCTCATATTCTCCCGGATATTCCTGAAGCGTCAAAAGCGCTTCGTTTTCCCACGCGATCAGCACATCTCCCTGTCCGTTTTCCACAAACGTCGTCGTCGCTCCTCTTGCGCCGGAATCCATAACCAGTACATTATCATACACTTTCGATACGAAATCTTTCATCTTCGTTTCGTCCCCGCCAAACGTCTCCTTCGCATACTGCCATGCCGCCAGGAAATTCCAGCATGCGCCGCCGGAAGATTTTGGGTCCGGCGTAATGATCTCAACGCCTTCTTCTGTCAGATCGTCCCAGTCTTTGATTCCTTTTTCATTTCCGCTGTGTACCAGAAACACGATCGTCGACGTATAAGGAGAACTGTTTTTCTCAAATTCGTCCATCCATCCTTCCTCGATCAGTCCTGCTTCCTCGATCGCCGTAATATCGTGGGCAAGCGCCAGCGTGACAACGTCCGCATCGTTTCCTTCGATCACGGAACGCGCCTGCGAACCGGAGCCGCCGTGAGACTGCACAAGCTCGATCTCATTCCCCGTTTCTTCTTTATAATGTTCGGCAAACATTTTGTTATATGCCTCATAAAACTCACGCGTCGGATCGTAAGACACATTGGTAAATGTAAGCGTCCCGTCATCCTTCTTGTCTCCGCACCCTGCAAATACCCCCGTCATACATACCGCCGTCATCATAAAACATATTGCGTTCCGAATCCAATTTCTTTTTTTCATCTTCCGCTTCCTCTCCTGTTCTCTTTCAAATTTACGCAAACGATTGCCTCTCGTTTGCCGTTTCTTTCTTTGTCATAGAGAATAATAAAGGAATAACAGCCGTTTTGTCAATCACTTATAACTCAAACGTTTGCTCTATTAAACTGTTATCGCCCGCTTCCTGACCGTAATAGTTGTGCTTTTTACGGCAGCATTGTATAATAGAAAGAAAACGACAGATATGTAGTTTGAAAGGAGAATATCTGCAATGAAAAAAGAGAACAGATTTCTAACAGTATACCAAGAAGGGTCTTTCCTTAGTACCTTGAACATAATTCTGATCGACCAGGAAACAGGCGTCAACTATCTGTTTACAGCAACCGGACATGCCGGAGGATTGACCCCTTTATTGAATGCGGACGGAAACCCGGTAATAACGCCCCAAAAATAAGGAGATTGTTATGTCGTTAAAGAAAATCGCAGAAATGACAGGCGTTTCTCCCTCTACCGTCTCAAGAGTTTTAAACAACGTTTCCTCTACCTGTGCTTCCAAACAAGTACGCGATAACATATTTCAGGCCGCAAGAGAAATCGGATACTGCCGCAATGAAAATGCAAGAAAACTGAAAAGCCGTGTTAAGGACGAAACATCCGTACGGCATATCAGCATTGTGCTCGCACGCATCAAGGTTCTGGATGCAGATCCGTTTTTTTACGAATTATTCCGCAGTCTTGAAATTTCTCTCTATGAAAATCAGGCGGTGATCGATGAAATTATCTACACAGAAGAAAACCTTTCCCCGGACTCACTCGCTAACTCCCAGGGCGTGATCATACTCGGCCGCTGTTCGGAACAGCTTCTTAGCCAGATTATGTCCTTAAACAATAATATCGTAGGAATCTGGAGAAATCCAATGAATTTCAATGTAGACGAAGTCGTATGCGACGGCCAGAAAGCCGCCGAGCTTGCCATGAAGCATCTGATTTCCCTTGGTCATAAAAATATCGCTTATATCGGAGACTGTTCGCACGAAAGCCGATACATCGGCTACTGCAACTGCCTGATCCGCAATCATCTTCCGATGAATTATGAGTGGATCAAGCAAACCGACCAGACAAGAGAATCTGCACACGCAGCTTTTTCTGAATTACTGGAAAGTGCACAGGATTTTTCTGCCGTTTTCTGTGCAAATGATGTCACCGCAATTGAAGTCCTTCGGATTTTAAAGGCACAAAAACGGAACATCAAACGAAACATTTCCGTAATTTCCATTGATAACATTGAGGACAGTGAAAATACGACACCGTTTTTAACGACGATCCATATTCCAAGAAAAGAAATGGCACATATGGCTGTCACTCTGTTATTAGACCGGATGGCAAAAAAACATACCGAATCCGTGCGGATTGAATTTCCCTGCCGCATCGTAAACCGCGACAGCTGTTATCCAAGGTGACCGGCCACACGAACATATCTGCAGGGAAAACGACGCCTAACTGTGCGATTCGTCAAAAAATTCCGGAAGTTCCGAAAAACGAAACTTCCGGGATTTTCTATTTCACGGCATTAATTAATACCTAAACCGGCACTTGCATAACCTGCAACCGTATTGAGCAGCGACAGGCCGCTTGCCGTTGCCGAAAATACCAGCATAAGCCGAGTTTGAGCCGTTACCGGGATATTGAGTCCTGTAAGCGATCCATTTAATAATGTACCGATGGATATCACTCCGGTAAGCGACGGTGTCAGATTGATCAGCGTTCCGGCAATCGGAGAAAATACGTTGTTCGGCGTTGCGGATTGATAGATCTGCGCATTTACCGTCACATTGGAACCCAGTAAAGAAAGCGCCGCCGTTGTACTAAAGAACGCGCTGAATGAGGTAATGATACCGGCACGCGGAACCTGAAACGCAAAGTTCGTAAGTGTTCCTGCAGCATTTGTAATATCAATCGTCGATCCTAAAATCGTAAGCCCCTGCACGCTGCTTCCAAATCCAACAAAAGCAGGAAGTCCCGCAAGTCCTCCGGCAATTGTCGTCAAGGCAACCGGAAGTCCTGATGCAAACGGAATAATTGCTCCCGTACCGGCAGCACCTGTTGCCCCGGTTGCCCCAGTTGCTCCATCTGCTCCTGTTGCTCCGGTTGCCCCAGTTGCTCCATCTGCTCCTGTTGCTCCGGTTGCCCCGGTTGCTCCGAAACAGCCTCTTCGTATTGTTTGTGATAATACAGCTCACGCCCGTAATAATATTGCTGCCGCAAATCCAACGTCTTTCCCTCCGCAAGCAGCTTCCGATATATTCTCAGATTCCGGTCAGGATCCCAGGCACGCATTTTTTTGTGACTAATTGCGATGTCCGAATAAACGAGTCTGCCAACCGGAGGAACTACTTCATGGACTGCGCCGACCCAGCGGTATTTGGAACAATTTCGGATCCATCTTTCCCTGAAATAAGAAAAAGACGGTTTTCCGGCTTCATCAAAAGCCGTATTATATTTCATCATAACAATATCGGTATCCGGCTGCAAAGTCTGCTTTAAGTTCAGAAATTTTTCTTTTTCTGTATCTTTTAAAATATCGTCTGCATCCATCCACATACAGTAATCCATCGACGCCTTAGAAAAAGAATAGTTTCTGGCGTCCGAAAAATCATCTTTCCATGGATACGAATAAACTTTGGATGTATACTCGGACGCTATTTCTATCGTCCGGTCTGTAGAACCGGTATCTACAACGATAATCTCGTCTACCAGTTCCGCCACGCTGTCAAGACAGCGTGCAAGATGCAGTTCCTCATTTTTGACAATCATGCAAAGGCTTATGGTCGGCATATACGCATCCTCCCCTTCTTTGAATTATTGCCTGCCAAGCTTTTCTATGCTTACATTCATATTAATTTTGGAAACGCCTGCCGAAGAATTCCATGCAAAAAAAAGCATCGAGGCACTGGGGATTTCCGCAATAAAATATCTTGATATGACAAGCAGTTCCTTTCGGCTTCCTGTCTCTGCGCGCGAGGCATATATCGTCTGCCCGCAGTCATTAAATATCGGCGTAAGCTCGATAAACCCATGTCTTTTCATTTCCGTGGATAAATAATAATAAACCGCATAATACCCGGGCGCAAGCGCCACGGAATAGTCATTGCACAGAGATATATTTTGGGTAACATCCGGTATATCCGTTTTAAGCGGAAGACTTGCGCTTTCCGGCAAAAAAAGATCCCGACCGAAAAATGACGCAAACGCGCTATTCTGCGGATAGCCGCCGGTCCGCGCGGTCCCGGTTCCCCTCTTGGTCCCTGCGGTCCGGTTGCCCCCTGCGGTCCCTGCGGACCTGTGACTCCCTGCGGCCCCGGTTCTCCGCGTTCCCCCGGACACCCCGGCGGACCCGGTTCTCCTCTGGCTCCCTGCGGACCCGGCTCTCCGCGCTCGCCCGGACATCCCGGCGGACCTGGTTCTCCGCGCTCACACGGGCATCCCGACGGACCCGGCTCTCTGCATTCACACGGGCATCCCGACGGATCCGGCTCTCTGCATTCACACTCTTGCTCTTCTTCCGTCTTTTCCGATTCGGGTTCACAGCAGCAGGAAGAATCCTCTTTTTCCGATCCCTCACTGCCTGTATGGCAGGAAGAATCGGACGACGCCGTGTTTCCCTCTGCTTCACAATGGGGCGGATACTGCGGCACGTTTTGACTGAAGTTTCTGTTAAAATTCCCTCCCATGCCAAACAGATTCTGCAGCTGAAGCATCCAATTCGTATTCATATTATTCAATCGAACCACCTCGTTTCTATTGGATCTTGGTAATAACACAAGCATTCTGCGCATTAAAACGTCCAAATGACGATCCTGCCGCGCCGGAGCATCTGATTTTACCGCTGCTGTTAAAAACCATCATATCGGGATTTCCGGCGCGTATAATAAAGTATATGCATAGACTCTAAATTTGTTTTCAGGACTTGTCCATGCCTGTCTATCGAATACTCTGAAAACGAGATTGGTCCGAACAGCCTCCCCAAGCGTTCGATTCCCGTAACACGTCTCCGGGAAAAAGACAAAAGAAAGGCCAGAACGGCTGCTGCAGCCTTCTGACCTAATGGTATCGCATTCACATGCTGTTTCTGTTTTCAACTTCATCCACGCGTCACTCTGAAAAAATCATTTCCAGCATTTTCGGTAATTCTTCCAATGCCGTAACCGCAGGAACCTTCTCATGGATCCGTCCAAACCCGTACGCCGCATGTACAAAATCCACACCCGCTTCTTTGCTCGCACGGTAATCTCCCTGAATATCTCCCACATAAACCGCATGGTCTATGCCGTTCCTTTTCACAACCAGACCGATATTGAACGCCTTGCCCATGTTGTTGTTTCCAAAACACTCCGTATCCTGAAAATACTTCCAAAATCCATAATAATCCAAAAACGCTTCAATATAGCCTTTCTGACAGTTGCTTACAATATAAAGCGGATACTTTTGGGCAAGAATTTTCAATGTCTCTTCTAACCGCGGGTATAACATGCCTCCATGCATACGCAGATACGCGTTTTCGTATTCCCCGCAGCGGTCTGTCAGCGCAATGGCTTCTTCCTCATCCAGCATGGGGAACAATGTTTTTGCAATATCCGTCATCGTAAGCCCCATCACGTTTTGAATATCTTCCCTTGTAATCTCCCGAAGCCCGTTTTTCTCTTTCCGAACCACCTGATCCCAGGACTTTGCCACATGATCCGAAGAATCCCATAAGGTTCCGTCCATGTCAAAAATGACCCCTTGTTTCATAATGATCTCCTGTCTCCTTTCCGCTGCAGGATGCTCCCGTTTTTACAGACGCCGGCAGTTTTTCTGTTCCGGTATTTCAAAGCCCGGCCGGAGGCAGATCCTTTTTCGGTATCCTAAGCCTCGTCGATTGCTTTTCCGATATCATGCCGCATATATTTATTGTCAAAGGAAATCCATTCCGCCGCCGCATATGCATTCGCTCTGGCTTCTTTTAAGCCGGCTCCTTTTGCCGTTATGCCAAGTACGCGGCCGCCGTTTGTCACGACTTTTCCGTTTTCGTTTAACTTCGTCCCGGCATGGAAACAGTAGTAACCGTCTTTATCTGCAAAATTCTCTTCTCCTTTGATTTCAAATCCTTTTTCATACGAAACCGGATATCCGGCAGAGGCCAGTACGACACAGACCGCCGCATTGTCTTCAAATTCCAGTTCGATTTGATCCAGAGTTCCGTCTGCACACGCTTCCATTACATCGATGATATCGTTTTTCATTCTGGGCAGGACAACCTGCGCTTCCGGATCTCCGAATCTCGCATTATACTCTAACACCTTCGGTCCGTCCTCTGTCAGCATCAAGCCAAAGAAAATGACGCCCTTATATTCTCTTCCTTCTGCAGCCATGGCATCCACCGTCTTCTGATAAATATGCTCTCTGCAGAACGCATCCACCTCGGGCGTATAAAACGGGCTGGGGGAAAACGTCCCCATTCCTCCGGTATTTAAGCCCTCGTCGCCGTCTTTCGCACGCTTGTGGTCCTGTGCGGAAGACATGATCTGAATGGTCTTTCCGTCCACAAAAGAAAGTACGGAAACTTCCCGCCCCGTCATAAATTCCTCCACGACCATATGGTTTCCGGCGGAACCGAATTTTTTATCTTCCATGATTTCTTTCACGCCGGCTTTCGCTTCTTCCAGCGTCTTGCAGATCAACACGCCTTTTCCAAGCGCAAGCCCGTCCGCTTTCAGCACGATCGGCAGTTTTGCGTGTTCCAGATACGAAAGCGCATCATTCGGATGATCAAACGTCTCGTAAGCCGCCGTCGGAATATCGTATTTTTTCATCAGATCTTTGGAAAACGCCTTGGAGCCCTCCAAAATGGCCGCATTTTTCCTTGGACCGAATACTTTTAACCCTGCCGCCTCAAATTCGTCTACGATGCCGCCCGCCAACGGGTCGTCCATACCGATGATCGTAAAATCAATTTCGTTTTCTTTGGCAAACGAAACCAGTCTGTCAAATTCCATCGCGCCGATCGGCACACATTCCGCAATTGTTCCGATTCCGGCATTGCCGGGCGCACAATATATTTTATCTACGCGGCTGCTTTTTGCCACGCTTGCCGCAATGGCATGTTCCCTGCCGCCGCCTCCTACGATCAATACTTTCATATGGTATCCATTCCTTTCTCTGATCGGATCAATGTCTTTCCGTTTTCTACTTCCACCCTGCCGTTTGCAATCAAATGGATCGCTTTGGGCAGAATCTTCCACTCCGCTTCTTCCATCACTCTGCGCTGCAGGCTCTCCGGCGTATCGTCTTCTTTTACTTCGACCGCTTTCTGCAGAAGAATCGGTCCCGTATCCGTCCCTTCGTCGACAAAATGCACCGTAGCTCCGGTAATCTTGACTCCTCTTAGCAGCGCTCCCTTATGTACGTTCAGTCCGTAATAACCCGTTCCGCAAAAAGACGGAATCAAAGACGGGTGGATATTAATGATGCGGTTTTTATACGCCGCGATCACCTCCGGCGGAATCACAACCAGAAACCCTGCCAAAACGACAAGATCCACCGAATAGGAATTTAATGCCAAAAGCAGCTGGCGGTTAAATTCGTCCCTGTCCGCAAAGTCTTTCGGAGAGATGCAGCGGTGTGGAATCCCGTTTTGAGCCGCACGTTCCAGTGCATAGGCATTTTTATTATTGCTGATCACTACTTCAATCCGGCTGTTCGTAATCGTCCCGGCTGCAATCGCGTCGATGACCGCCTGCAGGTTCGTGCCTCCGCCGGATACCAAAACCGCAATCTTTAACATAATACGACTCCTTTTTCGCCGTCTTCGATCTTTCCTACCAGATACGGAACTTCTCCGGCTGCCCGGATCGCCTCCATGACCGTATCCGCGTCCGAAGGCGCAACGGCAAGCACCATGCCAAGCCCCATATTATACGTATTATACATCATCTGCTCCGCGATCTGTCCCTCTCTCTGCAGCATGGTAAAAATCGGAGGAATCGGATAACTGTTCTTTTCCACTACTGCGCGTTTGCCGTCCGGAAGCATTCTCGGAATATTTTCATAAAATCCGCCGCCCGTAATATGACTGCACGCTTTTACCCTTACCTTTGCCTCTTTGATGCTCTGCAATGCTCTGACATATATTTTAGTCGGCGCTAAAAGCGCGTCTCCCAACGTAGCGCCCAGTTCTTCATGGTACGTCTGCAGCGCTTCTTTTTCCATCGGAAAAACTTTACGGACCAGAGAAAATCCGTTGGAATGCACGCCGGAACTTGCCATGCCGATCAATACGTCTCCCGCCGCAAGATCTTTTCCGGTAATAATATCTGCTTCGTCTACGATACCTACGGCAAACCCTGCCAGATCGTACTCGTCCTCCGGATAAAAGCCCGGCATTTCCGCCGTTTCGCCCCCGATCAGCGCGGCTTTTGCCAATTTGCAGCCTTCTGCAACGCCTTTCACAATTTCTGCAATCTTTTCCGGATAATTCTTGCCGCATGCAATATAATCCAGGAAAAACAACGGCTCGCCGCCCGCACAGGCAATGTCGTTGACGCACATTGCCACACAATCAATCCCGACCGTATCATGCCGGTCCAAAAGAAATGCCAGTTTTAATTTGGTCCCTACGCCGTCCGTCCCGGATACCAGCGTAGGACGTTCCATATGCTGAAATCCTTTCATGGAAAACGCGCCGGAAAATCCTCCCAGGCCGGTAAGCACCTCTTTGCGCATCGTCTCCTGCACATGTTTTTTCATCAACTCTACTGATCTGTAACCGGCTTCTATATCTACGCCCGCGTTTTTATAATCCATTTTACTCTCCTTTATTTTGTATAATTTTTATAACCTGCTTCCTTTAACTTTGCGTCCTTTGCCTGAACCTGTTCCTTCAATTCCCGGGAATAATCTTTTAATTTCTGCAGAAGTTCCCCGTCGCTGACCGCAAGAATCTTTGCCGCAAGAAGCGCCGCATTCACGCCGCCGCCAATCGCAACCGTGGCAACCGGAATTCCGCTTGGCATCTGTACGATCGAATACAAAGAATCCCTGCCGCCCAGAGACGTCGTATGCATCGGAATGCCGATCACAGGCATAGGGAAAATTGCCGCACACATACCCGGAAGATGGGCCGCCATACCCGCTCCCGCAATGATCACCTTAAATCCCTTCTCTTCCGCCGACTTTGCATATTCAAAAAATACATCCGGCTCTCTGTGCGCAGAAATGATCGTCATCTCATATGCGATCCCCAACTGTTCCAGCACATCCGCCGCCTTTGCCATCACGGGCATGTCCGAATCGCTGCCCATCACTATTCCTACTTTTGCCATGATTACGCTCCTTTTCTTCTTTGGATATTTATTTTCTTTCATAGGGAATTATAACCTGTGTCGCAGTGAAACACAATAGTCACAGCGGCAGATTCAATTCCTCTGTCCCTTCCACTACAAACTTACCGTCCCGTATGAGATCCACGCGGCTTCCGTCCGCCATCACCGCCGTAATGGCATCCAGCTCATCATATGGAATTGTAATATCCGTATGGCAGTTGAAATAAGCCTTCGACGCATCCTCTTTCCGAAGGATCGAGATTGAATTATCCCGCGCAATAATCTCTTTTCCGTCCGGATTATATACTTTCGTATCCTCCGCATGGGAATAACAGGTATCCCCTACCGCAAAATGCGGTCCTGTCTTCTCCGCAATCAAAATCGGAAGTTTATCTTCGATCTGAAAATCTCTCGCCATCCGGTACGCCGTCGTATTCGTCCCGATGGCAAATTCTCCTATAGGAAGCGTCTGATGCTGCTGCAGAAGATTTTCATACAGATATCTGTGATTTTCTTCTTCCGTCTCAAAATTCGTACAGGTATACCGTACGATCCTGCCGTCCAAAAATTCCAGCTCCAGATTCCGATAATTGAAATCGTTCAAATACACCTGCTTCACATGCAGCGTTCCGTTTGTCCCCTCCAGTACAGGAGTCGTAAACACTTCTCCTACCGGTATATTGACGTCCGCCACACAGTTTTCAAACGCCGTTTCTTTGGACGGATCCGAAATCGGATGAATCCGGATCCAAAGATCGGTCCGATTGCCGCCTTTTCCGGTCACATGAACGCTCTGCGCCAGATCCAGCACGTCGATCATCTTCTGCTGCATCGTACAATACCGCATAGAATCCAGCGTATTCACCCTGACCGTCTCGCGGAACACGGCTTCAAACGCAGGACCAATCGCCGGAATCGGATACGATATAATGGTAAAACTCCGCTCGTCTCCCGGAATATAGGTATTTGTGATTTCGCCAAGCCGGCTCATCTGATAGACATTTAATGCATTCTGCCTGCCGGTATATTTGGGCGCTTCCGGTTTGATCTTTGGCTCAAAAGGCGCTTCTCCAAACATTTCCGTCACTGCGGGCCCGGCATGCCGCCCCGCCTGTTTCTTATACGTTTCAAACGCAAGCTGCATGGTCCTAAGCCTGCGCTCCACAAATGCTTTGTCCAGATAAAACGAACTGTCTGCCTTATGGTCAAATTCAAACTGTTTGTTTACGGATTTCGTATAGCAGCCGCGTTTTCTGCCGCCTCCCGAAGCAAAGGAAGAAACGGGATTCCGGTAAATGGTCGGCTCTAATCCCATGTCCTTAAAATTTCGAACCGCCGCGCGTATCACACGCTCAAATCCCACCGGATATTCCAGACAGACCGTATCTTTCCGAGAGAGATCTTTGCCGAGCTTTTCATAGCCGATCCGAAACCCGTCCGTCATCGTATCCGCCATCGCACAAATCTCCGCCTCGCTTAACGTGTTTAAAAATTCAGCCGTCTGCCTCTCGCTGCCGCCGATATACTCGCCGTAACGGTACAAATAGCGCAGGTCTGACAAATCGGACTCCATCACGATGCCGGTAAAATAATCGTACGCCGGATCCACCAGATGCCGCACCTTATCTTCGGCAAATACTTCACTGTAATCATGGAAAAACCAATACACGATCTGCTCTACTTCTCGTTTGTCCGGTTCTTCGTCGGACTCAAAACAGTTATAAATTTCGACAAACAATTCCATCCAGATCGTCATGCGCTCCTTTCGGCCTTCAAACGCATAGCCGATCATAGACCGCAGTTCCGCAAATAAAAAACAGAGAATCCCGCCAAACACATCACCCAGTTTACGCACAGCCGCCGCAGGATTTGCATAGCTGTCCTCATACCGTTCGGGAAGAATCGCCGCATACAGCTGTTCATTCATCTGTTCGCATTCTTTTAAACTCCGCCACTCCAGCACGTTTGTCTCTTTCATATGCAAAACTTCATTGACCAGACAGATAAATTCTGCCGTCCGGCAAAAATAATCCCGGTATTTCCCCGGCACCGTCTCTTCCCCGCAAATAGATGAAATGCGGGAAGACGCCAGATCATACCGCTCTTTGATTTCTTCGTTTGATTCTTTGAATCGTTCCTGACCGCTCATTTCTTTTACTCCGCTAAATTTCCGTTTTTTACGTTTTCTTCGATCAGATGCTTTGCATACTCCCATAACGTTTCGCTGCCTTCGCAGGTCCTTGCATTTCGAGCCAGCACCTGATCTTTATGAATGCCGTGCTCTCTCCAGGAAATCCCTCCGGAGGCATGATTTAACATCAGGGGCTGTACTTTATCCAGTGCATTGACAAATTTCGCCTCCGGCGTCTCCATCGCTTCAAATTCCTCCCAAAGCGCCCGGTATTCTTCCTTCTGCTGCTGCGGAAGCATGCCGTAGATCCTGTCCGCCGCCGCTTCCTCCCGCTTTCGCTTCGTCTTATTTCCTTCGGTATCGTACGCATACGTATCGCCTGCATCGATTTCAATCACGTCGTGCAGAAGCGCCATCTTCACCGCTTTTAATACGTCGATCGGTTCATTTGCATAATTCGCAAGCAAAAACGCCATCACCGCCATATGCCACGCATGCTCCGCATCGCCTTCTTTTCTGCTGCCGTCCGACAGATACGTCTGCCGTCCGATTTTCTTTTGCTTGTCAATTTCCAGTATAAAACGCAGCTGCTGCCGAAATAATTCTGCATCCATGCCGTTTCATCCCCCTTATCCTCTCTACATCATAAAACCAACGGTATACAGTGCAATCCATGCTCCGGACGCCAGCACGGAAAGTACGACGGACGCCACGGGAATGCCCCGAAACGTATCTTCCTCCCTCACGCTCTTTACCGCCTGCACAAATGACGCGAGCGCCGCCGCCAACGCCAGAATCCCGGCGCTGCCCAGATAGACGCTGCCGTCTCCCTTCTGCAGAAACGAATTGCCGATCAAGTAAGCCAGCGCAAAGATGGATGCCGCCGCTAAAAAGCAGGCAAGCATCCCTCTCCTTGAATGTCTTTTCCCGGTAAATTTATAATGATTTTTTCTTCTCATCGTTTTCCTCCATACTCCAATCGCCGCTTCGTCTGTTTCTGGCCAAACGGACAGACACCCGATAGCAGCAGAAGCCAAGAATGCCTCCCATTGTGTTCAACAAGATATCGTCTACGTCGAAACTCCCCACTTTCCCGACAAGCTGAATCAACTCCACACAAAGGCTGAATTCAAAACCAAACAGCATGGTCAAAAAAAATTTCCGGCACCCTGGAAACAAACGCGGAAGAAACACGCCAAACGGAATAAACGCTACTACGTTTCCCGCCAGATTTAAAGACACCGACCAAAACCCCAGCGTATGCCGGTATGTGATAAACCGTCTGATCTCTTTCAACGGCATCAGGTTATAGTGATACTCCCGTTCCGTAAATGCCCTTCCCAGATTTTCCGCAAAAAACAAAAAATAACAAAGTACCGCAAGATACGCTGCAAATAAGAGAATTTCTACTCCCCGAACGAACTTCCTCCTGTTTTTTTCCTCCAAAATTCTCTCCTTTGAAATTGTCTGACCTAATTCACTCCATACTCTTTATAGTATTCATCGATTGCAGCTTTTAATGTATCGTCAATGATAATTTTTCCCTGACAGGGACGTCCGTAAAGATATTCCACCACTTCTGCCATGGTCACGATTGCATTTGTCTCAAACCCATACGTCTCCCTGATCTCATCCAGTGCGCTCATCGTTCCGTTGCGGCCGACTTCCATTCGGTTTAACGAGACCATCAGTCCGATAACTTTGATATCTCCCTGCGCTTGTAAGATCGGAAACGTCTCTTCGATGGATTTGCCTGACGTCGTCACATCTTCAATCACAACAACTCTGTCGCCGTCTTTTAACTTACTGCCCAGCAAAATGCCCGTATCTCCATGGTCTTTGATCTCCTTACGGTTGGAACTATAGCGGATTTCTTTTCCGTACAGTTTCGAAAATGCGATGCAGGCTGCCACGCTGAGCGGAATCCCTTTGTATGCCGGTCCGAATAAAACGTCAAACTCTTCTCCGTAGCGGTCGTGAATGGCCTTTGCATAATATTCGCCCAGGCGCATCAGCTGAGATCCTGTCACATACGCGCCGGCATTCATAAAAAACGGAGACTTTCTGCCGCTCTTTAACGTAAAATCACCGAATTTCAATACATCGCTTTCTACCATAAATTCTATAAATTCCTGCTTATATTGTTCCATATGTCTATATTCTCCTTATCCGGTTGCAAACTGCAATGATTACAATGACTATATATTCGAGTATATCATCAATTCCGCTTCCTTTCAATATAAACGTCCCTCTTATTTCAAATTCCCGGCAGAAACATCTGCTCTTGATACGAACTTCCTTTTGCATTCCCAGACCGTATGTCCCGCTCTTTTTGAAAATAAATTCCAACAAAGCCAGACAGCCGCCTGCCATAGAAAAAAGCTGCCGCTTTACGATCTTACTTCGCAAAACGGCAGCTTTTGGGCACAAATGCCTGCCTTACTTTTTATTTATTTTACCTTAAGGCCTGCTCTTTTCAGTTTCTTCTTCAGCTTCGTGCGGGCTTTTCCTTTCACGCCGCCCCATTTTACAGAGGCTTTCTTTGCCGTCTTCTTAAATGCCGAATTTCCTACGCCCTTATCTTTCAAAGCTTTTCCTTTTATAATTACTTTATTTAATTTAGAACACTGGAAAAATGCTTTCTTTCCGATCTTGGCAACGTCCTTTCCGATGGTTACGCTTTTGATCTTTTTGGATTTTTCAAATGCGTTCGCGCCAATCTCTTTGACATTTGCATTGATAATTACTTTGTTCGCCAGCTTTAATCCTTTGTATGCGCCTTTCCCGATACCGATAACTTTATAGGTAACTTTATCGATTACAACGGTGGGTCCGATCTTGATCGTCTTGGCGTCTTTTCCTTTCGTGATGATCACCGTTTTATCTTTTGCGCTGACTACCTGATAGGTTCCGTTCGGACCGTTTAAGATCTGCCCGTCTTTTACGGAAGATGTGCCTCCGTTCTCTGCAAGCTTTAAGCCTGTCGTCGATGCCGCTTTCAGAGCATTTGTCAATGCTTTCAGCGTCGCCGCATCCGCGGTTGCCAGTTTGCTCTGTGCATCCTCGTATGCTTTTTTGAACGCAGCCCAGCTGGCGTCTGTATATTTCTTGTCGGCATTGTTGGTTTTATAAAGAGCTTCTGCCTGCGCAAGCGCCGCTTTCAGGGCGTCTTTTGCAAGCCCTTTTTCGCTCTTTGCAGCTGCCATAGCCGCAACTGCCTGATTGATCTTCGCTGTCACGCCGGAAACCTGCGCCGCCGTTGCGCCGCTGCCTGCCGCGGTATAGCCTTCTGCTTCTTTTAACGCATCCTGCAGATTTTTCCAAGCCTCGGGTGTGTAATCGCCCTCGTCTGCCGCCGGGAACTTCTCTTTCACGTCTGTCACAAGTGTTCCGAGTACAAGAATATCCTCCGGATCTGCCGCCCCTTCTTTGGTTACGTTTACGGTTACGGTGATTGTCTTTTCTGCCTTTACGCCTGCCGTATTCGTGATGGTTTCCCATTCGCCCTGCGCTTTTTCATACTGATACTCTGCCTTGATCTCAACGGCAGCATTTCCGGGTTTCTTTGCTGTAATTGTCGCTGCGTCTTCACTCAGCTCAATGAGATCCGATGAAGCTTCCGGAACACTGTATGTAAAGTTCACGCGTTTCTGTGCATCCGGATCGTATGTATGCCGATCGGTCTGGCAATCGTCCAATGCCACATCTGCCGCCGTCAGTCTCGGCGCCTGTACCTGTGCCGTTGTCTCGTTTTCCGGAATCTCTATATTGATCGGAGCCTGCGGCGTAATGCTTACGATACCGCACGTACACGGAGCGGACTCGGTCTTTGCGTATGTAGCCGTAACGACTAATACTTTATTTGCTTCTCCCTTATCGTTCGCTTTCAGTTCCGTCGTCACCGTGGGCGCCTCAAGTTTTTCCGGATCATCTCCTTCTGCAGCTACTGCAGTCAGTTTAACAGCGTCTTTCACTGCCGGATCAAATTCAAATCCGTCGTGTGCCGTCAATGTTGTTGTGGAAGTATAAACAGAAGCGTGGCCAAACGGCTCTTTTGGTTTCGGCTCCGATACGCTGCCGTCCGCTGCCTTCTGCTGCCATACGGTTTTTGCCGTATACGGGTTTACAGAAATATTTACGGCAGGATTTGACGTCTGGAGCAGGTTCGTAATAACTGCATCCAAATTGCCCGGATGATTCTCCTCAAGCTCTGTAATATTAATATCTTTTGCCAGACTGTCGCTGATTACCTGCGCTGCCGATATATCGTCTCCGGAGCCGTTTACCATATTATAGTAGTTTTTGTCCGTATAGAACTCAAAGTCTGCGATATAACCGTACTCTTCCGTAAACAGCTGCTTCCACCAGTTCGGCGTGCCATTGTCGTCTGTATCTGCCACATTGTAACCGAACATAAACGGCTTTTTGCCTTGTGCCGGGCTGTCCGTTGCAATTGCCGTAAGATTTTTTCTGTCCTCTGCCGTTACAGACGGATTTCCATCTACGTACAAACGCTGGTATTTTTTGCCGTCCACAACCATAAAAATATTATGCCATCTCTTTAAAAATCCGTCCGGATTTGTTTCCGGATGATAAGCGGTTGCATCTTTCACTTTATATCTCTCTTCCGGCCAGCCGTGCTTCTTTTTATCCGGCGTACTGTCGGAATCTCCTAAATTGGTTCCGTCATGTTTGGTTCCGTCATTTTCCATAAACATCAGTATATCCTTAGAACCGGCATCCAACTGGATCGCATACTGGCTTCCTTTGCCGAATATACTTACTTTTCCGGCGGTAGGCCATTTTTCCAGCCAGAGTTTAAAAGCGATTACTTTTACATCCTTGCCGTATACGTCAAATTTGTTTTCCAGTCCCGGCGTCTGTCCCTGACCGCTGTAAGCCCAGATACCTTCTTTATTGACAATTTTGGGATCTGCAACCGTAGACGGTACGCCCTGTGCAGGGTTTTCATTGGTAATTCTGTCATCTTCCTCAATATACTGATCCATCGTGCTCTTTGTCAGCTGTACAAAGGTTGCTTTCGGATCCATTCGGTCTCCGATGTCTTCATGATGAACCGCTTCCTCCGATATACGGATATCTGCAACTCTTGGATATGTCTGTGCTTTCGGAGCTGTAATTTGGATTTCGGGCGCTCTCGTAATCTTCTGGTTTTCGCTTGCAGCCGGTTCGTCTACTTCCACACGGATCGTTTCTGTCTTCTGAATCGCCTTATTATTTACCGGATCTTTCACAGGATCATTTCCGTCCTTTAAAGCCGCCGTAACAACCACATGCAGCGGAACGTGTCCGATGGTAAGTTTGGAAGACTGTTTCGGAGTAATCTTCAATCCTCCCTCCGAAGTCGTCTCCAGCTTAATATATGCATTTTCCTGCGTACCGTCTTCCAATGCATACGAAATTTCCACATCTGCATTTTCATGCTTGGTACATTTTGCAAATATTGCCTGTGGTTTCGGAATCGTTACGGATTCCTGCGTTGCATCCTCAGCCGGATTATAGATCAGTTTTACTTCTTCATCTTCTCCGGTTTCTACGATAAGCTCTTCGATTTCACAGATATTATCCTGAATTGCCGCATCATCATCGCCGGTTACGCCGTAATATGTGGTAATGGTCAGATACCTGCTTTTTTCCGATAATTTTACAGTTGTTACTGCACTGGAATCGTTCGCTTCTACTTTAGAAACTACCTCATCGCGAACATCACTTCTGAAGAGAAACCCTTCATCTGCAATCAGTTTTGTAACTGCCCTGTACTTTGTGCCGGAAACATTTGTAAATGTTCTTTCTACTGCACTTTCATTCCAGTCTTTCCAGCCCTGCCATGTTCCTCCGGTACCGTTTTCATTCGGCACATATTTTTCCCATTCGGTGGATCTGCTGTATGGGCAGAGGGTAATCCTAGCAGTCGGCTGCTCTTGCTGAAGCATATTGGTAATGATATCATAAACATCATTTTTACTACCGCCGCCCTCTACTGCAGCGTCTTCCAACGTTTTAAGATTGAACGTATTACTGAAATTAAAATTCTTTAATGTCTGTGCATCCGAAAGATCGGTTCCAGACGCATTTTCCATTCCATCATAATTCGCATTGGCATAAAACTTAAATCTTGCCATATATCCATAATCTGTGGTAAACATATGCGTCCTTATAGTCGCCAACTGTGCTTCAAAGCTTGCTTCTTTGTTATGATTTGCCAGATTATATCCAAATGCAAACGGCTGAAGCCCTTTAGCGGTTGGAACCTCTTTAGGAATCGCATTACCGTCTTCTTTCAGATAAGTATTACATTTTCCGTCCACATATAACCTTTGATATCCCTGACCGTCCACAACAATCAATACATCCAGCCAACGGTCTTTATAATTGTCATTAAATTCTGCTGTTGGGAAGCGATAACATGCTTCTGCCCATGTTTCAGTATTCGTCGGATTGCCATTCGAGTCCTTCTTATTAAGTCCCTGCATATATGTCATGATTTCACACATATCCACATCCGAACCGGTACTACCGTCTATTTTAGCGTTTTTACGCTGTAACTGCACAGCAAACTTATCGCTTTTTCCAAAAATATCAATTGTTTGCCCCATGTCAGGTGTTTTCTTTAAATACAGCTGAAACGAAACAACTTTTACATCATTTCCCCATACATCATATTTATTTTTTGTGCCGCGCGTCTGTACCGGAGAATTAAAACCATACACGCCATTTTCAGCGTCTTCAAATATTTCGCCGCCTGTAAGCTGCCCTGACTCGGTTCCTCCCTGCCAGATGGGAACGTCAACCGTTTCTTTTGTATCTCCTTCTCCAACCTCACGCCTCTCTGTCGTCCTAGTACCTGTGCCTATTTTAATAAACGTAGACGCCGGATTTGTCCTGTCAGACAGATCTGTATGATGATTCGATCCTGCCGGAGCTTTTATATCTGCAATTTTCGGATACGCTCCACTTACAGGCGGCGTCAATTCTATATTTGGAGCCGTAATCTCTTTTGGATTTGTTCCGTAAATTTCAATTTCAGACACTGCCACTCCCGCAGAAGTATTTGTTTCCGCATCGTTCAATCCTTCAAATACAAAACGAACATACCGCCGCAAAACCATTCTCTCATTTCTTAAATTCCGGTCAAACGTATTTTCCAGCCATTCTCCTGCCTCTGCATAATCTTCTTTATTCTGAACCTTTACGTCTCTCCAGCTCCCTGTCCTTCCGGTATGGCTTGTCTGGACCGTGTATTTTTTCGTCCATGCTTCTCCGTCAAATTTTACCGTAATATGGTCTACCGCCGACTGATACTCTTCCAGGTCAATTGTCAGCGACTGCGAGGGAACCGCAGCGGTTATATGCGCGCTCACCCATTTTGTACCCGTATCACCGTCTACTGCATTTGCCGCCTTTACCGTATCTTCCTGTCCGGAATCTACGGTTTTTGTACCGGATGCTTTGATAGTTTTGTCTTTTGCAATATTGTCCCATACAATCCCTGATCCGGTATTGTCAATTTCATCTTCTGCATAGACTGTAACAGAAGATGCCAGCTCCAGTCCAAAGGCCGGAATCCCGGTAATCATCATAGCCCCGGTTAGTACTCCGGCTAAAACTCGTTTTAATTTCATTCTCAAATCTCCTTCCTACTACAGCTAACTCTTTCTCTTTTTCATTACCTTAATCTGCATAATTTAAATTCGTTATCGATCCCCCTGTCCCCATCTCCTTTCTCCCATTTCTTAAAATTGTCGCATAAAGTATACTTAATGAGACGAAAAGAAATGTACAGATTTTACCGATAAAATGGATGGACAGATTTTGGAATCTGTCTTTTTTTTGCCAATTTTTAGGCTGTTTGCCTGAAGTTGGCAGTTTTTTTCTCTGAATTTTCTTATTGTCTCAAATCGTATACTTTTTGCGACACTTAATGAAAAATGAAATATAAAAATGTACAGCTATACTGTAACGCTTTTTCCGGAACGTGTCAAGCTATTTCCGGATTTTGTTCTCACTTGATTCGGAACTGAAAGCTTATCGCTGCATGCCTGAACCTTTCTGTTCAAACATGCTCTAACGTCACTTTTTATAAATCTGATTAAAATAATCTTTCAACTTCGCCAACGCATAGATCAGAACCGTTGTCTCCTGTTCGCTGATGCCGTCTTTGATCCGGGCAATCATATTCCGGTGAAACGACTCGTGATGCCGGTACGCTTTTCTTCCCTTTTCTGTCAGAGTAACAAATACGACACGCTTGTCTTTTTTCCCGCGCTCACGGTTCACATACGCTTTATCGGACAATCCGTCCATGGACTTTGTCAGCGTTCCGGTCGTCACGGACATCAGTTTTGCTACGGCAGACATGCTTTTCGGTTCTTTGATGCCGATCGCTTCTAAAATATGCATATCATTCACACTGATATCTTTGTATTCCGGCGTGATCAGATATTTTTCTTCAATCTCCATAATATTTTTAAACAGCTGCACCAGCAATTCGTTCAAAACTTGATCCGTGTTCGTCCGTTTTGCTATTTCCATTTTCTACCTCCAGCAATTTCCGCAATTTACCAGGTCAGTACCGATGCGCCCCATGTCAACCCCGCTCCAAAACCTGCAAGTACGACTTTATCGCCTTTTTTTAACATGCCGCGCCGATTGACATGATCTAACAGGATAGGCACGCTTCCCGCGGAAATATTTCCGCAGTTTTCCAGATTTGTCGGAAATTTCTCCAGCGGAACTCCCAGTCGTTTGGATACGGACGTTATGATCCGGATATTTGCCTGATGCAGCAGAAATACATCGATCTCATCCACCGTAAGCCCCGCCCTTTCTACCGCCTCCAAAATGGCCTTTGGAACGGTACGTACGGCAAATTTATACACTTCCTGCCCGTCCATAGAGACATAGGAGGGCTTTGTGCTGTTTGTCACATACGGGTTATTGTTTTTGCGGTTCTCACAGCTTAACACTTCTCCCCTTGCCCCGTCGGAACCCTGCACGCTGCTGAGGATTCCGAACGTTTCGTCCGGACAGACGACGGCGGCTCCGGCGCCGTCGCCGAACAGCACGCAGGTGGAACGGTCCTCCCAGTCCATCAGCTTCGATAAAATTTCTCCGCCCACAACCAGAATCTTCTGGTACTGTCCGCTTTTGATATAAACGTCCGCCGTCTGCAGGGCAAACAAAAATCCGGAGCATGCGGCGTTGATATCAAACGCCACCGCCTTTCCCGCTCCCAGCCTCTGCTGCAGCTCACAGGAAAGCGTCGGCAGAAGACGATCGGCGGAAAGCGTTGCCGCAAGGATCATATCCAGCTCCTCCGGCGCGATGCCGGCCTCTTCCAGTGCCTGTAACGCCGCGTCTGCCGCGAGAGAACTTAACGTCTCATCCGTGGCAAGATGTCTCGAACAAATTCCTGTACGGCTTTTGATCCACTCATCCGAAGTATCCATTATTTTACTCAAATCATCATTGGTCACTTCCAGTTTTGGAAGTGCGCTGCCGCTGCCGCATATTCTGGTTCTCATGTTTACCTCCGCTCTCTGCGTTTTGTTGATCTGTCTGCTTAAAATCTGCGGAATCTCTGATAACGGTCTTCTGCCAGTTCATCTCCGCTCAATCCGCTGTATTTTTCGAGAAATTCTCTCATATGGCACTTCATAAACATCGAAATATCATGTTTCGACGCTTCGTCCGCACCTCCGAATTCCGGAATAATCTTTTCTACCACGTTTAACCGGTACAAATCCTGCGCGGTAATTTTCATCACTTCCGCCGCTTCTTTTGCCCGCTTCCCATCTTTCCAGAGGATAGAAGCAAAGCCTTCCGGAGAAAGAATGGAGTAAATGGCATGTTCCATCATCCAGACTTCATTGCCCACTGCAAGGGCAAGCGCGCCGCCGCTGCCGCCTTCCCCGATCATCAGGCAGAGAATCGGTACTTTGATCCCGCTCATCTCATAGAGATTCCTCGCGATCGCCTCTCCCTGGCCGCCTTCCTCCGCCTCCATGCCGCAGAATGCGCCGGAAGTATTGACAAACGTAATGATCGGCCGGTTGAATTTCTCTGCCTGCTTCATCAGACGGAGCGCTTTTCGATAGCCTTCCGGAGACGGCATGCCGTAATTGTGTTTCATACAGTCTTTTAAGTCCCTGCCCTTGTGAATACCGATCACCGTCACCGGCTGTCCGTCCAATGCCGCAATTCCTGCCACAATCGCAGGATCGTCCCGATAATAACGGTCGCCGTGCAGCTCGATAAATTCGTCGAAAATTTCTTCCATATAATCCACCGATGCCGTACGTTTCGTATTCCGGACCGATTTCACTTTTTCCCACGCGCTGAACGCACGGCTCTTTGCGCTGCGCTCCTTCATCAGTTCACTGGGAATAAATTTCCTGTCCGAACCCGTATCAAAATTGGCAAATCCTTTGCGGACTTTATGCAGCTTTAATAGCTGATACAGCGTTTTCTTTAAATTTCTGCGCTCTACGATCGCGTCTACAAATCCGTGCTCCAGCTGAAACTCCGACCGCTGAAACCCTTCCGGAAGCTTCTGGCCGATCGTCTGCTCGATCACTCTCGGTCCCGCAAAACCGATCAGCGCTTTCGGTTCCGCCAAAATGACGTCGCCTAACATGGCAAAGCTTGCCGTCACGCCTCCGGTCGTCGGATCCGTAAGTACCGGGATATACAGCAGTCCGGCGTCGGAATGTTTTTTTAATGCTGCGGAAGTTTTTGCCATCTGCATCAGGGAAATGATGCCTTCCTGCATTCTTGCGCCGCCGGAACAGCAAAACAAGATCACAGGCAGATGCTTTTGCGTCGCCCGCTCCACCGCAGCCGCAATCTTTTCACCGACAACATGCCCCATGCTGCCCATCAGAAACCTTGCATCGCAGACGCCCAGTACGACGGACTCTCCGTATATTTTTGCCTCGCCGACGCTGACGCCTTCCTTCAGCCCTGTTTTTTCCTGCGCAGCCGCAATTTTTTTATCATACTCCGGAAAATCCAACGGATTTTTAAATTCCGTTACGTCAAACCAGGGCGTAAAGCTTTCTTTGTCCGCCACCATTTTGATCCGGTTGGAAGTACGGACCCTGAAATAACTGCCGCACTCATAACAGACGTATTTATTGATAATAACCTCTGTTTTGATCAGTTCCTTTTTGCAGACCGGACATACGATCACATCCGCAGCCGCCTGCGGTTTTTGCATATTGATAAATTTCTTCCTTTTCAAGATTGGCGCCATTGTCTATTCCCCATTTCCAATTGCAAATGTCAGTTCTGCAGATGCTGCAATTTTTCCATCCACCTTCGCAGTTCCTCTTCCGACTCCGATCGATCCTTTTTCTTTGATGATTTCAAGCTCTAAGGTCAGTACGTCGCCCGGCACAACTTTCCGTTTGAATTTTGCATGACTGATGCCCGCAAAATATGCCGTTTTTCCTTTGTGTTCCGGTTTGCTCAAAATAGCCGCGGCTCCCGCCTGCGCCATGGCTTCGATAATCAGCACACCCGGCATCACTGGCTCGCCGGGAAAATGGCCGGCAAAATAAGGCTCGTTATAGCTGACGCACTTTTTGGCGACGGCCCTTACGCCCGGCTCCAACTCCTCAATGGCGTCAATCAAAAGAAAAGGCTGCCTGTGAGGTATGATTTCCATAATCTGTTTTATATCCATATATGACATTGCTTTACGCCTCGTTTCTTCCTTATGTTTCCGTTGATGCGCTTATTTTCCGCCCTGTTCCCCGGTATACTTCGCAAGAACCAGGCTTGCGTTATGTCCGCCGAATCCCAGAGAATTGCTCAGCGCATACCGGAAGTCTCCCTTTACCGGCTCTTTCAGGTAATCAAGGTCAAGCTCCTCGTCCGGCGTGGTATAGCCCACCGTCTGATGCAAAAAGCCTTCCTCCAGTTCTTTTACGCAGGTTACAAACTCAATGGCTCCCGCCGCGCCCAGCAGGTGCCCCACCATGGATTTGGTGGAATTGATTTTGAGATTCTTTGCATGAGAACCGAAAGCAAGCTTAATGGCTCTTGTCTCAAACAAATCGTTGTGGTGGGTGCTGGTGCCGTGGGCATTGATATAAAGAATATCCTCCGGCTTAAGCCCGGCGTCCTTTATAGCGTTTTCCATAGCCCTTGCCGCCCCTGCTCCTGATTCCTCAGGAGAGGTAATGTGATACGCGTCGGAGGCGCAGCCGTAGCCTGCGATTTCCCCGTAGATTTTAACCCCCCGCGCAAGGGCGTGGGACAGCTCTTCCAGAACCACCACCGCCGCGCCTTCGCCCATCACAAACCCGCTTCTTCTTTTGTCAAAAGGAAGGGAACACTCGTCCGGGTTGTCTACGGTAGAAAGCGCTGTAAGAGCCGTAAATCCGGCAATTCCAACCGGTGTGATACAGCCTTCCGTTCCTCCGGCTACCATGACGTCCGCTTCCCCGTACTGGATGGCGCGATATGCTTCCCCGATGGTGTTGGTTCCTGTGGCGCAGGCCGTCACAGAGTTAATACTTTTTCCTTTCAGCCCGAACTGAATGGATACGTTTCCCGCCGCCATATTGCTAATCATAAGGGGAACCATCAGCGGATTAATCCGGTTCGGCCCCTTTTCAAGAAGCTTTGTATGCTCCCGCTCCATTGCCTGTAAGCTTCCGATGCCGGAGCCGATGGCTGTGCCGACGCGGTACGGATCTTCTTTTTCCATGTCGATGCCGGAATCAAGAAGCGCTTCTTTTGCCGCCGCAACGGCGTATTGGGAGAATAATTCCATCCGCTTTGCCGCTTTAAAATCCATGAAGTTTTTGCCATCAAAGCCTTTTACTTCGGCTGCTATGTGGCATTTGAATCCTTCTGTGTCAAATCTGGTGATCGGCGCAAACCCGGTTTTCCCTTCTTTTACGGAATCCCAGAACTGCGCAACGCTAAGCCCGGTTGGCGTGATTGCGCCCATACCTGTTACTACCACTCTTCTGCCCATAATTTCCTCTCTTTCTGGTACGGCCGCCGCGTGTCGTCCTGCCGCGCGCCGTCTTTTAGATGGACATGCCGCCGTCTACGGCAAATACCTGCCCTGTGATATAATCCGCCTGACTGGATGCAAGGAATACTGCCATATCCGCAATATCTTTTGGCGTTCCGATCCGCTTTAGCGGGATATTTTCTGTCATGGTGTCTTTTGCCGCCTGCGGCATGGCGTCTGTCATATCCGTTGCAATGAATCCGGGAGCAATGGCGTTTACGCATATGCCGCGGGACGCCAATTCCCTTGCTACGCTTTTGGTCAGGCCGATTACGCCTGCCTTGCTGGCGGAATAGTTTGCCTGCCCGGCGTTTCCGAGTATGCCGGAAACGGAGGATATGTTGATGATTTTTCCGCTCTTTTGTTTTAAGAACCAGCGGGACATGTGGCGGATGGTGTTGAACGCGCCTTTCAGGTTGGTCGCAATGACGTCGTCAAAATCTGCTTCTGACATTTTCATCAGAAGGCCGTCGCGTGTGATGCCCGCGTTGTTGACTAATATGTCGATCCTGCCGTATGTCCGGATCAGTTCTGTGATCATGTCGCCGCAGGCGGTATAATCGGAGACGCAGCACTGGTATATGGCTGCGTTTCCCCCGGCAGCTATGATTTCATCTGCCACGGCCTGCGCCCGGTCTTTGGAACCGTTGTAATTGATAATGACCTGCGCGCCCTGCGCCGCTAAGGCTTTGGCAATTGCCGCGCCGATCCCGCGGCTTGCGCCGGTGACAAGCGCTGTTTTATTTTTCAACATACCGCAAAAAATCCTCCATTTTATCTATATTGCAGACCGTTACGTCGCGGCTGATTTTGCGCATAAAACCGGTAAGTGTTTTACCGGGGCCGATTTCGACGAAGGTGTCGGCGCCGTCTGCTATCAGACGCCGGATGGTCTGCTCCCAGCGGACGCTTGAAGCGACCTGCTTCGCCAGAAGCGGTTTTACATCGGAAGCTTCTGTGACGTAATCTGCCGTTACGTTTGCCACATACGGAAGAAAAGTCTCAGAAATCGTTACGTCGTTTAACGCTTCTAAAAGCTGCTCTCCGGCACGGGCAAGCATGGGAGAATGGAACGGGCCGCTTACATTCAGCGGTACGATGCGCTTTGCACCCGCTTCTTTTAACGCCGCTCCCGCCGCATCGACGGCTGTCTGTTCCCCGGTTATGACAATCTGGCCCGGGCAGTTGTAGTTTGCAATGGATACCGTACCTTCGGTTTCGCCGCAGATTTTTTCGATGGCGGCCGCGTCAAGCCCGAGTACCGCGCTCATAGCGCCGCCTTTCGGCACGGCGTTCTGCATATAAATTCCGCGCTTGCGGATAACGGAAAACGCGTCTTCCATGCTCATGACGCCGGATGCAATCAGCGCGCCGTATTCGCCTAAGCTTAAGCCTGCCGTAATATCCGGCGTATGGCCCCGTTCTTTTAACGCGGCATAAATTGCCGCCTCGGTTGCAAGCATTGCAATCTGTGTGTATTCCGTAATGTTTAACTGTTCGTTTTCCTCAAAGCAGAGTTTTGCAACGTCAAGGCCGGACGCTTTTTGCGCCAGTCCGTATACTTCTCTGCAGACCGGAAGGGAATCGTAAAATTCTTTGCCCATTCCAATGTACTGCGAACCCTGCCCGGGGAACATAAATACCAGCTTACCCATGTGTTCCTGCCTTTCTGCTGCCGGAACTCATTTTCCGGCGGCTTTTCACTTTTGCTGCCCGACGGCTTTTCCGGGCGGCTTTTGACTTTACTGCCGGAACCCTTTTCCGGCAGCTTTTCACTTCTGCTGCCCAGTAGCTTTTCCGGGCGGCTTTTCACTTTACTGCCGGAACTGTTTTCCGGCGGTTATTGTTTCACATGCAGCAGCGCGTCTGCTTCCTGCATGATTTCTTCTATTATCTCTTTACAGGTCTGTTCTTTTTTTACAAGGCCTGCAATCTGGCCTGCCATCAGGCTGCCGTTGACGACGTCGCCCTCCATTACGGCTTTGCGCAGCGATCCTAACGTCAATACCTCAAGTTCTTCTAATGAGACGCCTTGGGCTTCCATTTTCAGGTATTCGCGCGTCATTTTGTTGCGCAGAACGCGAATGGGATGCCCGGTGCTTCTGCCGGTTACTTCGGAATCAATGTCCTTGGCTTTGATTACGCGTTCTTTGTAATTTGCATGTACGATGGATTCGTCTGCCACGATAAAACGCGTGCCCATCTGCACGGCGGATGCGCCGAGCATCATAGCCGCCGAAAAGCCCCTGCCGTCGCCGATGCCCCCGGCTGCAATGACCGGGATATTGACTGCGTCCGCAACCTGCGGGACTAACGTCATGGTGGTTGCGGAGCCGATATGTCCGCCGGATTCCGCGCCTTCCGCCACTACGGCGTCCGCGCCTGCTTTTTCCATCATCCGCGCCATTGCCACGCTTGCCACAACGGGGACGACTTTTATCCCGGCTTCTTTCCACATCCCGATATAGGCCGCCGGGTTGCCAGCGCCTGTGGTGACTGCCGCTACGCCCTCCTCCACAACGACTTTAGCCACTTCGGGGGCGTTGGGGTTCATCAGCATGACGTTGACGCCGAACGGGCGGTCTGTCAGTTCTTTTACCTTGCGGATCTGCTCCCGCACGACTTCGGGCGGAGCGCTCGCCGCGCCGATAATCCCGAAGCCGCCCGCTTTTGATACCGCGGCGGCTAAATGATACTCTGCGACCCATGCCATCCCGCCCTGCAGAATGGGGTATGTTATCCCCAGCAGTTTCGTAATCTCGGTTTTCATCTTAGTTTTCCACACCTTTTGCGTTTAAGTATTCTATTACGTCGCTTACGGTTGCGATTTTCTCCAAATCCTCCGACGGGATTTCGATGCCGTATTCTTCTTCCAGGCTCATAACCAGTTCAAATAAATCCAGGGAATCTGCGCCCAGATCGTCTTTAAAATTGCTCTCTGCGCTGATTTCGCTTTCACTGATGTTTAACTGCTCCGCTATGATTTCTTTTACTTTTTCTAACATGGCTTTCTCCTTTTGATTGTTTTGCAATTCAAATATTTTGATTGTCAAACTATTTGACAGGCAAAGTATATGACAGATGGAAGGATTTGTCAATGGGGTTTTTTCATTTTTTCATTTCAATTAGAAAACCCTTTATATTTAGGGATAACATAATAAGAAGGTTTGTCCGAATAATATAATGAAACACGATAATCGGAATAAAGAAGGAGCAAACACATGCCAATCAAACTGATCGCTCTCGATATGGACGGAACACTGTTAGATTCCAACAAAAACCTGCCGCCTGATTTTACAGGGTGGGTCAAGTCCCATCCGCACATCCGTACCGTAATTGCCAGCGGCCGTCAGTACTATACGCTGGCCAAAGCGTTTCCCGGCGTCTGCAGCCAGATGATTTTTGCGGCGGAAAACGGCGGTATTGTATTTGAAAACGAAACGGTCCTTTATTTAAATGAAATGCAGAAGGAAGACATCCTGGCCTGTCTTCAATTGACGGCGCCATATGGACATCTGACGCCTATTGTATGCGGGGCAAAATCCGCATATATGAAACCGGCGAAGCCGCACATTCTGCGCGAAGCCGAAATGTATTACGACCGTCTTACGCTTACCGGCGATCTGTGCCACGCCGCATTACAGGACAGTATTATTAAAATCGCCGTTTTCGCGGATCAAAAATCAGCGGAAGCTTCTATGGCGCATTTTACGGGTTTAAAACCGCATTTATCGGCTGTATTATCGGGCGACTGCTGGATTGACGTTGCAAACAAAACCGTCAGCAAAGGAGCCGCTATTACGGCCATTCAGCAAAAATACGGTATTTCTAAAGGTGAATGCATGGCGTTCGGGGATTACCTCAATGACGCCGAACTCTTAAAAAGCTGCGCCGAAAGCTATTGTATGGCGAACGGGCATCCAAAATTAAAAGCGCTGGCAAAATATATCGCCGATTCCAATGACAACGACGGCGTGATGAAAATACTCCGGCAATTAGAACCGTAACCGCACGCTCAAACCGGAGCGCATTTGGCGGCGGCGCGGC
>OFFT01000349.1_pt1 | contig 35992 bp, 30 predicted proteins | sample 1521581 | NCBI WGS metagenome assembly OFFT01 (sample SAMEA3504084, study PRJEB24116) | mouse gut metagenome | biome: mouse gut; feature: mouse-associated habitat; material: faeces | place: Denmark | collected 2011
CCTGCTGCCGCTAAAACCGCACCTCCGCTCACAAGGAGATAACGCTTCTTCCAGCGGAATTTTTTCCAATCTGCTCTATCGAGCAATTCCCCTGCAAAAATCAAAGCCACACAGATAATACCTGTCCAGGAATGCGACAAATATAAGCAGAACAAGAGCAGCGTTACGCTGCATAAATATGTAAACCAATTTCGAAATTTCTCTCGATAAGCCACAAACAAAGCGATAAAAGCCACCAGCATCAACGCATACTCGCTTTTATGGCTATAGAGCCAATAATGGCGCGTTTCATAAAAATCTCCCGGGAGTCCGTAAACAACAAATTGGTGATTACAAATCATAATTTTCGTATAACCCAGGAAATAACATACAATACTTGCCAGATTAGAAAACACAATACAATGAATCAAAACGCGGACGTTATCTTGTCTCTCCGGCTCTGACCCGGTCCTGCAAAATACTAATACGCCAAATGTCAGAAACGCCACCGTATTATTGATCTGTTCCCAATACCAGTGTAGATATTTATAATTAAAATAGAAAGAAAATACGTTATAAACCAGGAGCATACCCAGATACAGCTTTCCTTTGACTGAAAACCTTCTGCCTTCCCGCAGCCCTTTCCATAACCGCACACCCAGATAGCAGGCCAGGAAAAAATACGCCCAGGAGAATCCGCCGTAATAAGCGCTCTGATATACATCGGTATATGGACTGTAAAAAATCGGGAACAACAGCGATAAGACAAAAAAAGCCCTTAACAGCCAAGAGTCAAGCTGCAGTCTCTTCTGCTTCTCCATGCTTTCGTCTCCTTTCCCCATAAGGATACACGCACACCAGATACACCACAAACAGCAGAATCCCTGCCTCATAATTCAGCATAGCATAGTCCATATTCAAAAGCAGAAAAAAGGCCAGCCACAGGCCTGCTCCTAGAAAACTTCTGCTCTTTCTCAAAGAGTAAACTGCAATCAGCAAAAACAACAGTGTAAAGCACACCCCCACCGGAATGGAATCCCGGAGTATGGCGTTCAAAAATACATTATGGGCGTTATTCGTATCCCAGCCGGGATGTACCTGGAAAAGCACTTCTGTAAATTTAAGCCCCCAGCCCCGGGGATTTTCCGCAATGGTGCGAAGCGCTCCCCGCCAAATTTCCAGACGTCCTCCCAGAGAAAGCAAATCCCGTTCTCCAAGCAGGATTTTCCCTGCGATTCCTCCCGCCGCAGCCACGGGAACCGCCCACAGAAAATACCGGCCTTTCCATCGAAACCTGCCCCAATCGATTTCATCCAGGCAAGCCCCCGCAAACAACAGACCGGCAGCCCCAAAACCCGTCCAGGAATGAGTGAGAAAAAGGTCAATCAAAAAGACCGCCATACTGCAAAGCCAGACCGGACGGCTCCGAAATAATTTCCGAAACCGGATGCAGACAGCCATAAAGGCAACCAGCATCAAGGCGTAGGTACTCTTATGACTGTAGATCCAGTAAAACCGGTATTCATAGTAATCCTCCGGCAGACGCGACAGGTAAACATGGTTATTGCAGATAACCAGGCTGGTATATCCCATAAGAAAATATACAATACTGAGAAGATTGGACACTACCGCGCAGCAAAGGAAGAAACGGACCAGATCGTCACCTTTCTCCCCCAGACTGTCCCGATGCCAGCATAGACACAAAAAGAAAAGAAACGCCAGGGTATAGTTAATCTGATCCCCATACCAATGCAGATACCGGACATTCATATAGAAAGAAAAGAGATTATACAGCAGCAACACACCTGCGCAGCCTGCCAAAAGCTTTTGTCCCTTCTCACGCTTTCCCTCAAACAGCTGAAACAGTATGAAAAAAAACGCCGCCCCATAGGCAACGGCAAATACCGCATAGTACTCCATCTTATATTCTTCGCTAAAGGCACTGTAAAAAGCAGGAAAAAACAGGCTTATAATAATAAACAATTTCAGAAACAACGTTTTCATTCTGCAGTTCTCCTTGGTTCTGCCTTTTATTATATAACAGATACTTACTATTTGACAAGCTATCATAAATCTTTTATGATACACTATAGGATACATGATTTCCCAAAATCCCGGCAGACAGAGGTATTTGTATGTCAAACATCAGCCAAAAACAGCGATTGATTGAAAACTATACCATTCTTGCATTGGAATGCCTTTGTATCATTGCGTCCTTTTTTCTGGGAGTCCTTACACGGGGTATTGAGGCAAGCTACCTGGCATTTTCCAAAACTTACATTACAACCATAGCCTGCATCCTGTTTTTCCACCTTCTCTCCTACTATCTCTTTGACTGGAATATCAATATTTTCAAACGGGGATATTACATTGAACTGGTGGCCGTCTTTAAATACAATCTGGTCCTGATTATCTTTCTGGGCTTTTTTCTCTATGTGAGCAAAATGGCTATTGACTTCTCCCGTCTGGTATTTGTGTATTTTTTCTTCTATAATATAATACTCACTTACCTTGGACATCTGCTTCTAAAAAAATACTTTACCAATATTTACCGCACAAGCTCCAGCAGCAGCAAAATGTTTGTTATCACCACCTCGCCTTATGCCGAGATGATTTTAAAATCCATCGCCTCTTCCTCCGAATGGAGCTTCGAAGTTACGGGAATTGCACTTATGGATGAAAATCATATGGGCAGTAATATTTTAAATATTCCGGTAATCGCAAATGGGGAAGATTTATTTGAACAGTTCAAGACAAAAGTAGTAGATGAAGTATTTATCCATCTTCCGGATTACTCCAAAGAAAGAATCGAAGATCTGATTATCAAATTTGAAAGCATGGGCATTACAGTCCATGTAAACATTGATTATTTCAATCATGTTATGGCACACAAGACAACGGAAACCTTTGCCGGCTTCACCGTGCTCTCCTATGAAGCAAGAACCTTTGACTACCGCCGGCTGTTCGTAAAGCGGATTATGGATATATGCGGAGCAGTCCTGGGACTTTCCATTACTCTGATCCTCACCCCTTTTATTGCCCTGGCTATTAAACTGAACTCCAAGGGTCCCGTTCTCTTTGCCCAGACCCGGGTGGGGAAAAACGGCCGTTACTTTAAACTCTATAAGTTCCGCTCCATGTATATGGACGCCGAAGCAAAAAAACAGGAATTGATGGCGCAAAATGAAATGGACGGACCTATGTTTAAGGTAGAACACGATCCCAGGATCACCAAAGTCGGGGCCTTCCTGCGCAGGACCAGTCTGGACGAGCTGCCCCAATTCTACAATATTCTTATCGGAAATATGAGCCTGGTGGGAACCAGGCCTCCTACCGTGGATGAATTTAACCAGTACGACCTCTGCTACCGGAGGCGTCTCAGCATCAAGCCCGGGCTTACAGGGCTCTGGCAGGTCAGCGGGCGGAGTAATATTACCGATTTTAAAGAGGTTGTAAAGCTGGATCTGGAATATATTGACAACTGGTCGCTGACTTCGGATATCCGGATTTTGCTGATGACGGTATGGGTGGTGGTAATGAAGAAGGGGGCGCGGTGAGCGCTAAAAAGCAACCGCAAAACCATGGAAATTGCTCCAATCATACTTTGGGGCAATTTGCAGACATTCTTCCCAATTTTCAAATTCCCGGTATCCCAATTTTTCATAGGGATCAACGGCTAGGTACGTCTCGCCTTGCGGAATCAGCGTAATGACATGCTTAGATGAATCCTCTATTAGCTTATTGTAATATTCTTCCAATGTAATATTTACCAACACAACTTTTCCATTTTTCATTTCTTCCAACACATCCATCGCAGCATAGACAATATTAATTTTCTTCTTTTCCTCTTGCATCTGGCAAAATGATTCATAATAAAAATACATGGCATATTTATTATAATAAGATTTTTCTATTAAACCTTTTAATTTCTTTTCGTCAACGCTGCCCTTGTCACAAAAAGAAAAAAGTTCCTCCTCATTATTAGGAAGATATACTGTAGATTTTAATCCATAATCCGCCAATAACAATGGCAAATAAAAAAAATAGCCGCTATATTCCCATAATTGAAGTCCTCTGCTTTGGAGCATTTTGGCTGCCGTAGAATAGTCAAACTCCATTCCTCTAAACATCAATCCGTTGCTAAGAGCACACAAGCCGCAATCAGTGTCCGTCATTTGATAATGCCACATTCTTTTCATCCTTCTCCCATATAAATACAAAATTATTTTCCGGCAGCAAAATTCCATCCATATGAATAGTAATCATATTATTTGTTTGAATCATTACCAGATCTTTGGATTTACAGGAATGATAACATTGACATCTTTTAAATAATCCAGATTCATAGGAGAGCGTCAGTGTATAACCTTTATGAATGCAAAAAATATCCTCTTGAAAGAAATTTTCTTTTTTATTCAAAAAAGTTTGGATATTTATTCTCACATAGGAAGATAATTCACTCTTTTTTATAGTAACTTTCTTCTCATTTCCACCCTCGAGTTCTTCTTCTTTCTCATTTATAATAATTTTCACATGAAATGGCTCTTCTTTAATCTCACCTATTTTATCAGCTAAAACCAAAGGAAATACCATTTGCCTATATTCTTTCTTTACTCCCCTCATCTTTTCCTGCATTTGTTTATGTTCCTCGCAGGCCCAAACCTGTAAATCAAAGTCATCCTCATGAGGGGGAATCCGAAAAACAATCTGCATATCTGCGAAATAAAAATCTTCCCGGTCACTATTTTCCAAGTGAATATTAAAATGAAAATCTTCCCTTAAAATTTTATTATATACATGTAAATTATTATTAAATATATTATTATAGAGCGCATTGGTTACATGCGCTCCGAGATTCGCTTCCATTGCAACATACATAATTTCTTCTTTACGTTCCCGATCAACAAACTTTCCCATCAAATTAGGATCCGTAATAATCTCATATAAGCTATGTTTAAATTGCTGATTATAATTTGTATTCACTAACAGCTCAGCTAGAAATGCCGTAGCTACTGCCAAAAGTGCATCACTGCCTACAGTAAATACCACCTTTAGATGTTCTTCTATAAAATTCGAATAACACAAAAACTTTAAGGCGGTATATATTGTTCCAACTACAAAAATCAAAAAATATCTTTTGATTTTATCCTTTTTAAATCTTTCTTCCAACTCTAACCAGCGTGGTGCCTCATTTCCTGTGTTCTCCTGTTCTTTTCTCTTTCGTGCAAACATTTTTTCTCCCCCCGAATAAATGTTCTATACATTTTTCATCCCACAAAAAATCCTTTTCGTCCATCACATTGCTCTCCAAATCTTTACGTATTGATTGCATCTTCATATATTCTCCTTCCGTCACACAAGATACTTCCTTAAATTACAATATGCCGCAGAGCTAATTTAGAACTTTGGTATTTCTGTAATTTATCGTTCACTTTTATCGCTATATTTCCTATCATGAACATTATAACATTGTCCTCCTTTTATGTCAACTTTGTATTCCCTACGTTAACCTTTCTATACAAATCATAGTATTTTTCGCAAAACCTCTCCGGACCTATGCGCTTTTGATATTCTTTTGCCACGTCGTCGTAAGAAAAACCACTTTTCAGCACCTCTTCAATTACCTTAGCCAAATCATCTACATTCTCTGTTTGAAAGACCCTGCCTAAATGATTTCTTTGAATCATATCACCTAAACTCCCGTGAGATGGTCCTATAATCGGCAGTCCACGGCTCACCCCTTCTGTCAGTTGGCCGCTTGCTCCATCAAAATTGATTCGATACGGAAGCACTACCAAATCCGTATGATTCCAGTAATCCTCAAGTTCTTCTTCCGTGAGAAAACGCATATCAAGAAAAACCTTATCCTTATAAGACGCACACATTTTTTCAATTTCCGGCTGGAGAAAATCTCCCTCCATTCCCGCAATCCTCAACCGAAAAGGTGCCTTTACTTTTTTTAACGCTTCCAGCAAAATATCCACTCCTTTTTCATAACGAGTGGCTCCATACATTCCAATCATTGGGATTTCTGAATGTTTCATATTTGGCTTTTTCTTCTGCAAAAAACCCGGATACTCAATTTGACTTACACCGCCAATATGGTAATGCTTCATTTTTATATAAAAGCAATCTGTGTGAACTACCACCATTCTGTGTACAGACATCATCTGATAGCTTATCTTTCTTAAGAATCCTGAAAAAAAATGGTGGAAAGTAATTACTACGCTCCAATTTCGCGACAAGCGCCCCATTCCAAGCCCAAAATAGCGCATAATCTTATCTCCATTTAAAAAATGAATAATATCTGCTTTCTTTTTTTGTGCCTGATTCTCAATGAAATTTATACATTCCATATAATCTGAGATTTTTTTCGTATCAAATGACAATTTTTCACAAACAATCTGTTCAGCCGCCAGCCCCGGAACCTTTTCCGGAATCAAAACAACACTCTCATAAAAATGGCTGTCTGCTAATGCCTTCAAATATGGTATGTGATGGCCCCACAGCATATCATCCACAAATAGTATTTTCATAAAACAGCTTTCTCCTCAAATTTTTATCTAAATAACTTTTTTTCTTTTAATATAAAGTATCTGCGCAAAACCGTTCCCAAAAGAACAATATTATATCTATTTATCACTTTCATATATAAATTACGTGTATCTGACAAATCTCTTAAATAACCGTTTCTTTTCCATCCGGGGAAACGCTCTTGGCTATAATCCCACGTTTGATAAAGCAATTTCTTTCTCAAGCCGGCATCTTTGCATCGACATATACGCTCCATAGAACTCCCAAACAAAACCCGTACGGAAAAATATTCTATTTCCTGGGAATATTCCTTATACCATTCCTTTCTTTTATAATAAGAAATAATATTGTCAAAAACAGAAAAGATCATTGCAATCTTATCCCCCTGACTGTTTGCAATAGAATCTCTCCTCTGTACATAATGTACAAACGGCATCCCTACATATCCACATCTTCTTATATGTGGAATAAGGCAGCAAAAAAACTCTGTGTCTTCATAAATAAGTCCTTTGGGAAATTGCAATCCTGCTTTTTCTACCAATTCACGTCTGTAAATTTTATTCCATGCAGCTGCCAGTCCTCCTATAAACATACTTTTAGGAGAAGAATATTGGCATGCTTTAACCACCTCTTGTGCGGAAATATATTCCTTTATATAATCACAGATGACAACATCACACTTTTCATCCTTGGCTTTTTTATAAAGCTCTTCAAACATCTCTTTTTCTACATAATCATCCGCATCAATAAACCCGACATACTCCCCTTTGCAAAAACGCATCCCATAATTACGGGCATCCGATAAGCCGCCGTTTTCTTTACAAAAAGCATGGATCTTACCTGGATATTCCAATACATACTTTTCAATAATTTTGAGAGAGTCATCTGTGCTTCCGTCATTCACTATAATAATTTCAAGCTCTTCCAAGGTCTGGTTGACCAGCGTCTCCAGGCATCTCTCCAAATATTTTTCTACATTGTATACAGGCACTACAACACTTACCTTTATCATATCCGCCTCTCTACTTTCCTCTGGCCATCAGCCATAGAAATTTTGTGTTAGTCACAAAATATCTTTTAAAAAGCCGTCTTGGCTCCTGAAAAAGCCGATATAACCATTCCAGACTGCATTTCTGCATCCACATCGGCGCACGTTTAATATTACCGGCAAAATAATCCGCGCCTGCGCCAATCCCAATCATCAACCCCCGGACTTTCCCCTGATGTGCGTGCATCCAACGCTCCTGCTTGGGCGCTCCCAAAGACACCCATACAAAATCCGCTCCTACCTTGTTTATTTCTTCAATTACCGCCTTATCTTCTTCCTCTGTCAACTCCCGGAAAGGCGGCGAATACATGCCTGCTATGGAAAGCCCGTATTCCGACACCAGCCTTTCCCGCAGCAATTTCAACGTCTCCGGAGTACTGCCATAAAAATAGTGTGTATATCCCCTTTCTGATGAGCAACAGAAAATTTCCCCCATCAAATCCGGCCCTGTCACCCGATCCGCATTCAAAAATCCCCGTTTTCTACAAATAACAGAAAGAGGCTTTCCGTCCGGAAGCGCCAGAGCCGCTTCATTCTGAATTCTGCAATACTCCGCATCCTCATAACTCATCACTGTAGTATGGACATTCGAAATGCAGATATACCGCCCACTCAAAGTCTTCAGATTATTTTGAATATAGGTAAGGGCCTTTTCCATATGAATTGCCGCGATCCGAACGCCCAGAATTTCGCATATTGGAATCTTCTGTTTTATCACTCCGTCTCTACTCATCCTTCCATTCCGCCTCAAAACGATGGGTCATACGTTCCTCTTCCGGAGGAAGTTCCATATATTCCCCATAGCACTGTTTCAGAAACTGATCAAACCCTTGAGGGATACAAAAAGCGTATCCCTCAAATTCACCATAGGCACTTTGAAAACACTCTTTCGATATAGTCTCTCTTTCACCAAAGCCCCAAATAATCTCAGCAACCGTACTCGAATTATCATAATCATAAGCTTTACACAAATCATCCAATTTCTCACAAATCTTATAACTGGGCACCAGTCTGGAAAATGGATAGAGAAGATTCTTTATCAACTTTTTCCTTGCATTTGCCCCCGTATTAAACCGATAGTTGGCAAACGCATATAATTTCATTAAAAAAGCCGCCTTTCTAAATAACTTGCGCCGTATTTTCCTTTCATTTGGTAAACCATCCAACGGAAAGATATCAATATAAATCCCCAAGTTCTCCTCTGTAACAAGAAAATGCTCTTTCATTCTTGTCCGATTATCTATGAGCTTAATAAAGGGAAATGTACGCACCTTATGATAATCCAAAGCCTCAATGTAATCATCTATGGGGCATTCCTGAACCTTCTTCAAAAATCTGCTGTAATCGGGCCTGGGCATTACAACATCTATATCATTATCCCACGGTATAAAGCCCTTGTGCCTGACAGCGCCTATCAAGGTTCCATATGCCAGATAATACCGCAGATTTTCTTTCTCACAAAATTCTGCAAATTTTACAAGGAGATTCAGTTCCAGCCTCCTGGCTTCATCAAAATCTATTGTTTTTCCCACAACCCTTTTCCTTTCAAATCATTTACGCATTCTCTTTCAATCCCGCATAAAAATATCTCTGGTGTATACCTTCTCCTTCACATCCGATAAACAGTTATCATATCTATTAGCAATAATTGCATCACTGATTGTTTTAAACTCCTCTAAATCATTGACTACTTTACTTCCCAAAAAAGTGCTTCCCTGCTCTAATGTCGGTTCATAAATAATTACTACAGCCCCTTTTGCCTTAATCCGTTTCATAACACCTTGAATGCTGCTCTGGCGGAAATTATCACTGTCCGCTTTCATAGTCAGCCGGTATACGCCTACCGTTACCGTTTTCTCCATATTCTCACTATATTCATTATCTGCTCCATAACCATAATAACCGGCTTTCTGAAGCACTCGATCTGCAATAAAATCTTTCCTGGTTCTATTTGCCTCCACTATCGCCTCTATCATTCTCTCGGGAACATCCGCATAATTTGCAAGCAGCTGCTTCGTATCTTTCGGAAGACAATATCCGCCGTATCCGAAAGAAGGATTATTGTAATAATCCCCAATCCTCGGATCTAAACACACTCCCTGGATAATCTGTTTCGTATTCAATCCCCGCATCTCCGCATAAGTATCCAGTTCATTAAAAAAGGCAACTCTCAAAGCTAAAAATGTATTTGCAAAAAGTTTTACCGCTTCCGCTTCTGTAAAACCAGTAATTAAAATATCAATATTTTCTTTCTTAGCGCCATGCTCCAAAAGCGCTGCAAATTGATGGGCCTTATCTACCAATTCTCTATTTCGCAAGTCAGTTCCAACAATAATTCTAGAGGGATACAGGTTATCATAAAGCGCTCTCCCCTCCCTCAAAAATTCCGGGGAAAATAAAATATTCTTTGTGTGATATTTTTCTCCAATCAAACTTGTATATCCCACTGGAACCGTAGACTTAATCACAATAATTGCATCTTGATTTACTTGTAAAACAAGTTCTATTACACGCTCCACAGAAGATGTATCAAAAAAATTTTTCCCAGCATCATAATTGGTTGGCGTTGCAATAATCACAAAATCAGCAACTGCATAAGCGGCTTTTGCATCTGTCATCGCAAAAAGCTGAAGTTTTTTCTCTTTTAAATATTTTTCAATCTCTGTATCTACGATCGGTGATCTTCTGTCATTCAACAACCTGATTTTTTCAGGCAAAATATCTACAACGTAAACCTCATTATGCTGGGCAAGCAAAATCGCATTTGACAATCCGACATAGCCCATGCCTGCTACGGCAATCTTCATAAGCCCTTCCTCTCTCTGCTAAAAAGTAAGTCTCATTTTTCCCATATGCTAATACAGATAATAACTTGTACCATAGCCATAAGTGCCTACTACTTCATATTTACTTAATGTACTGTTTTTCTCTATAATTTTTTTTACATAATCTTCTTTATTGTCATTAAATTCTTCCACAACCAATAAAATAATTTCATTTTGAGATAAGATATCTAAATCAGAGAGTGTTTCCATCTTATCTTTTTGGATAAATGTTATGCTTTTGTAGCGGGAAGCTTCTAAAAAGCTAGGTTGTACCTCATATGCTCTATTATAAATGCAAAGGCAATCTAACCCTGAATAACTGGAAGCTTTTTCAAACAAGCTATAAGACTGTCTTTCCAGATAAACCCAGCCACGGCTTTTCCAACTTCCAATCACAACCATAAACAGTACTAGACATATAATCAAACCCGAACACTTTTTGCTCAAAATTTTTTCAACAAATACTCTATCAAAGACTTCAAATAGAACACATAGGACCCAAACAAACGTCACAGCATAAATAGGATAAATATACCTCTCTATTGCATAAGCTGCTATCTTTGAAATAATTAAAAAACATAAAATAGTTGGAATCACAAGAACCAAATATTTCATAAAAACATTCTTACAGATTTTCTTTTTACTAATTTTTATGTTTTTAATAACCAACAATAAACCTCCCAGTATAAAACCCAGGAAAATATATCCAATCATCCCTCCAAATAATTGATCATTCACGTATGCAAAAAATATCTTCAGTCGTTCACTATAATCGAAAAGATTAGAAAAATTGTGAAGTGCCTCGCTGCCTCTTCCTCCAAAAAACAAGTGTTCTATCATAGAGGGAAAAATAAGGTATGCACCACCCCCGCTAACTAAAAGCATCGTTCCGCAAAATACGAACACATCTTTCCAGCGTTTATATCCCAATAAATAACATCCATAAACACAGGAAATCCCAACTGCGAATACGATACAATAATAGTGTGTCAATGCACCTGCAATCGTGACCATGGAAATCGACACATAAAATCTCCAGCCGCTATGAGCCTTTCCTGTTTCTTTTACAAATAAATAGGAAAGCAACGTAACCCAAAACATTGCCATTACATACATCCTTAAAAAGGCAGTCGGAATCAAAATCCCTGATACAAGCACATACGCAAGTGAAAAGAGATTGCAGAGCAGATGATTTTCCAGAAGAAGCTCAAACAATTTGTATACGACCAAAAGAGTTGCTAAGGAAAATATAATATTTATAACACCTGCATACCAAAAAGATACCGTCCCAGGGAAAAATGAACATATCGTATGGAGTAAAGCATGATAAAACGGCGGATGAACATCTCTTGCCTGATTCAGCCAAACATTCGCATAATTAAAACGCTCTTCGTTGTCTACTGCAAAAGCTTTCATAAATACCGCAGAAGAAGGTTCGTACCTGACTCCATCTTCAAAAAGAACCGTACCGCTCCCAACATTATTCGCAAACGTGTAGCTGCAGGTTTCATCCATCTGGTAATTTGCTTTTAAGGAAATCATAGCCACTATTAACAGCAAAAATAGCAGCATGATAAAAGGGCACCCATTTTCTTTGCATAATTTTCGGTAAAAATTCTTTAACATTTCTTCATCGTCCTTGATTTTGGTATTTATATTTTCATTTTTTAATTAAATTCTTTATCAGGCTGTACAGTTTTTGCTGTTCCTTGAATTTAAAAAGCATACATATACCTAATATTATACTACAGCCTACACACAGAAGCCCTCCGAAAATAAACTTTTTAACAGACGGAACGCCATTTACACAGGAGTATAACATACTACATACACTTACACAAACCACAAAGACTATACTGTAATAAACATTGCGCAGCCAATATAAGCCGAAATGTTTTTTACCTAACTGTATTCCCTTATAGTAAACAACGATACTGCGGCCTAACCAAAATAAACATTGGCTTATTACAGTTCCTACCAGCACACCTTCTATACCAATAAATTTAGCAAATATAATCGAAAAAACAATATTGCTAAATGCCCCTTGCATCTCAATATATTTTTCAAATCCAAACAAGCCCATACCATTAATATAGTCCAGCAAAGCGCTATGAACAATATGAATATAAAAATCAGTTGCTAACAACATGGCCAATAACGTTGAAAGCAGATATTTTTCTCCTAACCATATCACAATAAAATCATCAATCAAAACTAATAAAGGACATATAATTATTAGTGCAATCCAAAAACGTATATGTGTATATAACAACAATATATCTTCTCTTTTAACATTACTATTCTCTTCTACAAAATAATTTCCAACTATAGGCGTTATGGGAGCCAGCAGCCCATTCACCAAATTTTTCATATTGAGTACTATGATTGTATAGTTTCCATAGTATCCTACACTGACTGTATTAATAAACATTGAAATAATAATATTATCTGTAGAACTATATATAAACCCGGCTACTCTTCCCAAAAATATATTTTTTACATTTTTAATGATTTCAAATAATATCTTCTTATCTATTTGATCTTTATGTAAGTATGGATAAAACTTTGTACAAAAAACATGTATGATTACATTAGATGCAAATGCTTGTCCGAATTTTAGCAATAAATAAAGCTCATAACTTTTAAATTTATAAATTGTAATACACTGGGCAACATTAAACAAACAGATTACAAATACATCTATAATTTTAGAAAAGTATTCTTTCTGATTTGCATAGAGCAGCGTCCGCTTATACGCAAATAAATACGTACCTACAGAAGCACTCGCCTGTAAAAGGAAATACAAATAGATATTTCCCACAGGCAAATCAATGCCAACCAACATATACTTCAGAAAAGGAAGTAATAAAAGAGAGCCTATAGCAATCACAGCACCTATACAGCGGTAAACTACTTTTAATATATTAAGAATATCATTAACCTTCTTAAAATCTCTTTTATAAATTGGCTGGTAAAGGCTATATACAATTGCCGTTTGAAACCCAAACTCACTTATAGATAAGGCATTTAACGCCGAAGCAAACGTCCCATTTATGCCCAGCAATTCTATTCCTATATACTGTATAAATAAACTTCTGGTAATAAACGCAAAAACAAATGTGACCACTTGGCTTATTAAGCCTATTAAGCTATTTTTTAATACTATAACTTTCCTGTTCACACCATGTTCCTCTCTTCACATTTCATACGATAGTTTTAACTTCTTTAAATATTTTTCCCTTCCTATTTATTCCTGTATCAATTCTTTTATCAAATAAATAACTTTCATTTCTACTTTTTTTATATATTCTGCTGATCAGACTTACCTGAGACAAACTGCTTACCAGTCCTCCACATGATGAAAGTGCACACATATCACAGATAACTTCCATTCCCAGCAAATACCTATGGTATTGCCTTTGGGCATTTTGTGCTGTATGGGCTCCTTGCACCCCGACACTCCGAAATGTATTCTTTGAAAATATCACTCTGTCCTGCCCATACCGTTCTAAAAACATGTTCAAAATATCCCTATCATCTGTAGCTATATATATTTTTTCAAATTTATACTTCTCCAAAGCCTTATCTATATATTTATAATATACTTCCGGAGGAACGTATTGTGGATGATTTTTATAATTTGATTTATAATCCGTTCCACGAATATGAACCCCTAATATATTTTGATGGACACCTCTTTCCTCCAGCTGCTCAGATATAATTTTTTGTGTTTTTTCATTAAATTTTAAGTGTTTTTTCATAATCTGCGCCATCTGATTTATATAGGCTTCCGATACCTGATACGTAACCCCTCCATTCAATTTTTCAGCCTTTAACCTATTACGTAATGAATATTTTATATAAGATTTTGTCTTTTCTAACGCTCTTTTATCTAAACCCGCTGGCTGTTCAAAATAATACTCAAACGGATTAATATCCGGATCTAGCATCGGATCCCAATATAATGTGTTACTGGAAAACCTGACAAATGGCCGCAGACCAAAACAATCACAAAAATAAAGCGCATCCAAAGTCCAACGTACCAATGCAAAAAATCCCTCTTGAGGCGTTCCTATTTCAATATCGCACAATATTCCATCAAAAACTCCTTCTTGCTCATTTTCTTTTAATTCAATAAGCTCCGAATTTTTCCTTAATCCCCTAACTAAGGTCATAAACTCTACATCTTTTCGATACTTTAATACTAGCAAAACATTATAAATAGCTGGGGATTTTTCTAATATTTTCAACAGTTGTTCTCGCATTTTCTAATCCTCTAAACTAGACTTTAATCTCGCATTCTTTTCAGTAACTATATTACATCCTCTAATAATGCCATTTAAATACGGCCAAGGAATAAAAAACCTAATATTCGCCATCAAAGCCGGCTCTACCATATAGTATAATATCAACGAAATATAGAGACCGCTCACAATATATTTCAATTCGTGCCCTATCTGAGTATTCCGCAAAAATCTGACTATATCAACCATAGACACTATTGTATACATGAGAAGAATAAAAAAGGGAACGACTCCGGCAGCATTTGCTATATCCAGCCAAACATTGTGCGCATGCTCCAGGCCACACAAATCCATCTGACAGCCGCCCATAGGATAGACAAACAACTGTCGAATAACATTTGCCTGGGCCTGAAAACGTATATTATGGATAATCCCGCCATCTTTGTGCATCAGGACCTGGATAAAGCGCAGGTTCTTTATTGTATTAATATTAAATCCTACCAGCAAAACAGCAATAGCAAGTACGATTCCTATTCCAACTATAACCTTTTTCTTATTCCGTATGGTTTTTCCGTTCCTTCTATTCAATAACATAAAAAGAACAATTCCCCATATCATTAAAATCCCCCATATCATTATGGGAATTCTAGATAAACTGCTAATAGACTGGTATAAAAAAAACAAATCAATTAAAATCAAACTGATACATATTGCCTTATATTTTTTTAAATACACAAACGCCGGAAACATAAGAGACAGCGACGGAAGCATGTAAATATTCTGATGCGTTGCCAGCAATGGATCTCCCCATATATCTCCCCACATACGTTTTCCGAACAATAACCCATCCCGAAAATAAAGTACACTATTTAAAACCCCATGGATTAAATAACCGATAACAAATACAGCCAAAAGAAAAAGCAGATAATATTCTTTTTTTCCTTTTAAAGACATATCCGTTGCCAAGTATTTTCCTGCCAGCATAAATAAAAAAGGTAGTCCTGTAATGAGGATAATATCACCCAGTCCACATCCTGAAATATAAGCATAAAAAAACATCCCTAATAACAGCAAGCACTCTCTGTAACCCACTTGTATATTTTTTTCTTTATACACATGCCCTGCACAAATGGAAAAACTCCCCAAAAGCGCAAATTTATTCGGGAATCCCAATAACTGCACAAAAAAACAAAACAAAAATAATAGAATTGCATGAAAAGCCACTCTTTCTATCCTTATTGTATCCCTATTCACAGTTATAAATCCGCCTTTCTAAAAAAGTAAAACCTGCTACTTTTTACTATAACCTAATCAGCAATAGATGTAAAGCAAGCAAACATTAAAGGCACTACTCCGCCATTGGCTGCACAGCCTCTTCCGCCGCCACTTTCCAATTATCTTTGTCCCATATACTATCCTGCACCGAGTACCACTTGGCAGGTAAAAAGGTATTTCCGTTATTGATACTGATATCCCACGCCCCGCTGGAAATAATGTACTGCTCATGGGCTGTTTTCTCACCGGAATCTATCAATTTTCCTGTAAAAGGATTTACCGGATTGTCAATCAGGTTTTGTACTGCCAATGTGGGAACATCTCCGTTAGTCATAAATTCCTCAGAGGTTTCAAACCCCTCGCTCCCAAAGTCCTTCACCATCAGCAGCGGATAAAACTCAGCCACATCCTTACCGTCTTCCAGAATCAGAGCATCCTCGCTCTCCAGCTCATATCCGTGATCCGATACCAGGATAATCCTAGTATTATCATAAACCCCATTTTCCCGCATAAAATCAAACCACTTGCCCAGCTGAAGCATAACTCCCATATTAGACTGATAATGGGCCATTTCATCGTCCCCTATCATCTTCAAGGTTCTGCCATCCAGCGTAAATCTATCCTGATTCTGGACTTCAAATTCCGTATTATCTACATACAGCGCCGGCACATACTCCGGCTCCTGCAGCATCATAACATCATGGGCCGCATCATTTGTCATAAGCAGGAAGGTATTCTGCCCACCGTCCTCAATCCCTGTAATATCCGGAAGGTGCGTCAAAACATTGTAAGGTTCTGTAAATCCGTCAAATAGCCCCACGGCCGTGCATCGGCCGGTGATCTTTTGCTCGGAATAAAGCGTGTTGTCTCCTCCCTGGTTATAATCTCCATAACCGTACACTAAATTCCGCATACACAGAGGAACGGTCTGCAAAATGCCGTAACAGAAAAAATTCCTTTTGTTGCTCAAAATCCAGTTTTCGCTTATAGATTCACTGGAATCATCCATAAACACCCCCTTCAAATTGCAGCTTTGAATTTTCGGATACTCATCATAGATAGAAGTATCCGGTATCCACTGGTAATTTGCATAGGAGGGATCGCTTACTGTCACGGCATAGCCATTCTCGGCAAACAATACAGGCATTACCTTCAACGCTTCATTATGCTTAGAAACCAGGGCCTCCTGATCTCTCTTGTTTAATTCCACAGGCGTGTATTCATATCCCCCCAGCACGGCAGGCAGGGCAAAATTCGTATGTCCTCCAAAGGATATCACATTGGAGTAACACGTAAAGCCTGAAAACTGTTCCTTTAATTCCGGCTTCTCGTTGAAGAGGAAAGGAGCATATTCCCCCATAGCCCGGTCCAGCATGAGTACAATGACATTTTTACCTTCTTTGCTCAAGGTAAATCTCGTTTTTCTATGAGGCGTTTCCCTATCGGCTTCCATTTGAACCTTTACATTTTGTATGGAAGTGTGAATGGCGAACATATTAAATGCAGACATCAGGCCAAATGCCAAAACGGCAATCATCAATGCTTCCGGCACAAATCTTTCCCAATATCTATAAATCACATAAAGCAGAACGGATACAGCCAGCACAGCTGCCAGATTCCACACCTGTTCTTTAACAGCAATCTGCATGCCCCGCTCATATTTCAGCAGAGGCGTCAAAAGCCCAAGGTTTTTCCCGAAAAACATATAATTCATCAACGCCAGGCCCGAAAAAATCCAGATGCCCCTGTCAAAGTATGTGCGGGCGGAAGTTCCTGCCAGCCAATAGAATACGCCAAGCCAAATAACAAAAGCTCCCAGAGCCAGGCAAAAGGAGCTGGCAATAAACCACAGGGGATGATAGAAGTAGTTAATATTCACAAACTCCTGGGGAGAGGCCTTTAGAACAGCCGACGGAATCAATACGCCTGCCAAAACAGCCAGAAACAATCCTCCGGAAAAGAAAACCTTCTTATTTGCAAGCTTTCCGCCTGCCTGACGCCTTTGTGGAATCTTATTTTTCAAACGGCTGTACAGGAGCGGCATCTGCATCAATCCCCCGCATCCGGCAAAAAACAATTTCCTTTTCAAAGTAGGATTCCCATAGAAAAAGAGAGCGTAAATGAGAATTCCCACTCCCGCAATAGATAAAATCTCGCCAAACACTTTCCGGGGATTCTTCAGTTTATAAAAAATCGTTTTCGCTAAAGAAAAAACATTATTCAAAGTCCAGTAAAAAACCAGGCCGCTGGGGGATGAATATAGAAAAACCAGGAAAAACAGCGCCATAGCATAAAGCTGTATCTTAGACTTTAAAGTACTGCCCTTGGTAAATATGCCACAGGAAATCAAATTAATGACAGTCATGGCAATGGGGAGGAGATTCACGGACACATCGGCAATGGAAAGCATTCCGTCCGGCTTTCCAAGATCTGCTATGGGACCGAAGGCAACGCCTTCCAATAAGGAAAGCCCCGACAAAAAACGATAGGCGGCAATAAAAAACGGAATCTGCAGAAACAAGGGCATAGCGCTCCGCAGAACATAGGCCGGCTTATAACCATTCTGCCGATAGTAGGTCTGAAGCATCATCATCCGCTCATCACCGCGGAAGGTTTTCTTAATATGTGCCACTCCCCTGTGAAGCTTGGCTTCCATATCTCGTTCTTCTTCCTGCATGGCATCTGCCCGTCTGTACAAAGGAAGAACCAAAAAATTGATTGCCAGGCTTAAGACCACAATGGACACGCCAGGATTTCCAATCACCTTGTTTGTCATAATATAAATCATTTCAAACAATATCTGCAGTGGTTTCAGAAATGCAGTATCCAAAATTTCCCAAAAAGACATCTTACTTGTCCTCCTTCATGGGCAGCTCCTGATACTTTTTCACCAAATAATCAACTGCCCGCTTCGTTCCTTCCCCCTGGTATTCCCAAGTCTCTGCCCGGACTTCCCGGCGTCCCTGGGCATACTTAGGGTTCTTCAAGCATTCATCTATCATTTCTTTTAACTTGCCAAAATTATCTATGGTTAATTTTTCTCCAATCCGTTCCAAGGCCGTAAATGTCCAGTAAGGCATGTCCACCCACCATGCGTCATAGGGGCTGTTGTCGAACTCCGTATCCGCATAGATCACCGGCTTATCATATACCAAAGAAAAATCAAAAATAATGCCAGAAAAATCTGAAATTAAAATATCTGCCCGTTTCAACACCTCAAAATTATCATTGTCCCGGTTCCATTCAAGCTTCTCAGATCCAGGATATTTTTCCATAATGCTGCTTATAAGATTTTTTTCAGAAGCAAAAGACTGGGGATGGGGACGGACAATAATATGATAGCCCGTTTTCAAAAGTACCTCAATAATCTTCCCGCCGTACTTCTGAAAAATCGCACTTTTCCCCCAGGATGGAGCCAATAACACCGTACACCCCAAGGCTTCCTTCTTAACAGAAGGATTTTCACGCAGCCGGACAGCCATCTCATCCATATAGGGAATCCCTATCATAGGGATGTCTTTCGCAGGAAGCCCGCGCAAATTTTCCAGATATCTCAATTCGGTGATATGATAGTCTCCTGATACCATAACCGCATCGTAGTAATCCAGTCCAAACATGCGGTAACCGCTGATATCATTAGCCGCATGCTGCATATGGACATAATACTGAACGTCTTTTGACCGTTTCCATTGGTAAACATCGAGCCCGGGCGTCGTAGACAGCACAATGGCCGCATTTAAAAAATTCATCTTGGCAAAAGCTTTATTGCCTTCCCCGATAAACTCTCCCGTTATATGCTTATAAGGATTGTTCAATGCCGGATCATCCGGCGAAGCCGTCATATATACCAAACTTATGTCCCGCTTATCAAATTCCCTGCATATGGGCTCAAATACATTCCAATATCTTTTATCGTCGGAAAAGATAACAAAGGGAATTTTCTTTGCATTGGTCTCAATCTTTCTTCCACCGCTCAATACAAATCTCAGCTTTACCATCCATTTTTTCAGCAGATAGCTTAGAGTCCCAATGATTCCAAGCAAAATTGCGAAAAGCATACTTCCGGTTCCCGGATCAATGTATAATAACGGCATGTTTCTTACTCCTTTTTCTCATTTTCTTTCAAGTATTTCCCCGCATCTTTTAAAAATCCTGCCACAATCAAAATCATCACAGCACCAAAGGGAAACGCAGCAATGATGCTGACAGACTGCAAATTACTCATGGAGCTCTCGGCAAAAACCAGTGCCATAGGAAGCAAAATCAGCAAAATACACCAAAGCAGCTGTATAAGCTTATGAGGATTTTCATTTTCCCCCAATTTGTGATAGCTGTAGCAGGATGCTGTCAAAGCAATGGAATCAAAAGAGGTTGCATAAAATGCGACCATTGTAACCAAAACTACTGCCAGCACCAGCGGCGCACAGGGCATTCCCCGTAAAATGGAAATGATCACCTCATATAAGCTTCCAGTTTCCTTATAGCTTGCCAGATAATCTGCTTTCCCTGCCATTTGCTGACACAAAGAATAATTCCCTAATACTATAAAGCTGATAATAGTAGAGCCTACGCCAAACCCATACCCACCTAGTATAACCTGCCGTATGGTTCTTCCCCGTGAGATATTGCCAATAAAAAACGGTGCCGCCACACACCAAACCATCCAATATGCCCAATAGTAAATGGTCCAATTTTGGGGGAAGGATGTATTCCTCTGCGGATCCGTATAAGTAGACAGCTCAAAAAAGTTCTGAACCATCCTGCCAAGAGAAGAAAATCCTGTCTCAATAATATATTTTGCCTCTCCTCCAAATACAAGAACATAAGCAAGCAGCCCAAAAAACAAATAAATACACACTTTTGCCAATACGCCAATCCCTTTAAATCCATGGAGCAAGGAGTATGTGTAGATTATGCAGGTAACAACCAGAATCACAATAGTAACCGCCGCCTGATTCATCTGTATCTGGAAAAGTTCTCCAATAATTCTGGCCATAAGCGGCGTTGCCACGCTGAAGGTAGTAGCCGTCCCTGCCAGCAGGGCAAATACGGTCAAAAGATCAATGATTCTTCCCAGGATTCCGTCTGTATGCTTTCCCAGAACCGGCCTGCAGGCTTCCGAATATTTCTGGCGGGTTCTCTTGCGGACATGGAGCATAAAGCCAAAAGCCGCCGCCAGCACCAGATAAAATCCCCACGGAATGAAGCTCCAATGAAAGATCGGGTAAACCCCGGCCCAGTCCTGAATGCTTCCCATTTCGGCTATATGGGGATCCGAAGCATACATGATCCATTCCGAAAAAGAATAAAACAAGATATCTGCCGCCAACCCGCAGGTAAACATCATGGAGCCCCATGCAAAAAAAGAATATCTGGGCTTCTCCCCTACTCCGCCCAGTATGATATTACCATATTTAGATCCAGAAATAAAGATTGATAATAAAAATACTCCCAAGCCAATCACAAGATAGTAGATACCAAAGGTGTCTCCAAAAAAGAACCGAAGCCGGCCCAATACTTTATTTGACTGTTCCGGCATGAAAAAAAACAAAATACACAATAGAACGATAATTCCGAGAGGAACCAGTGTAATCATCCAGTCAATCTGCTTCAAATCTTTTTCACTCTTATTGTTCTGCACAGCTTTCATCTCTTTTCTTCCTTGTATATTTTGTAACTGCTATCCACTTCCACAAGTTCCTGGAAAGTATCTATCTCCAGAATTCCAGCGGAAGGAATCTCCCGGATCCCCAAATCATATTTTTCCCTGCACCGGTTCAGCGCCACTTCATCCCAATAGATCCCCCGGTTCCCTACCTCATATTCACAGGCGATATCATCTGCCAGTCTCTCTCCGTCTCTCTGGTTCCACATGGAGACACCCCAAAGCCGGTATCCCGGCCCTGCCGCAGTCGTCTCATAATTGACAATCCGGCCTGTCTCCATGGTAAGCACCCATTCCGTTGTATAGTCCATCCACGATGCCAAATATCCTGATTTTTCAGTTTTCGGATTCAGTATTGCAGCATCTTTTATAATCAGATCCGCCTCTAAGACAAAGGCCCCCGGCAGATAGCTCCTTGCCCAATACAAGGACGTAATATTATTTCCTTTTTGATAATCGGGATTTTCAATAAGATGAATCCTTGGATCATTCCCATATATCTCTCTAAACTTCTCTTTTTTATACCCCACCACAAGATAAATTTCATCTATCCCATACTCATAAAGAATTTCCAAGCTATAGTCTATCATTCTTTTTCCATGTACTTTAATAAGAGGTTTCGGTGTCTCCAAAGTCACCGGCCTCAAACGGCTTCCTTCCCCTGCCGCCAGAAAAATAGCCCGCTTTATGTTTTCCATGTGTCTCATCCGCCTTTTTACAAATGTTCCTTTCTCAATTCTTCCTGCACAATCTTGTAGTAATCTTTCGCAAATCTATATTGGCGCAGGGAATACTCTCCAAATTCCACACCTAATTTGCTTTTATATTCACACCAGTTACTCCATAGCAGGCCCACAGTTGCCAGATAACAGTAAATTTTGATCCGGATATCCTTTGGACAGGCCTGCTCAAAATAAGCGTCAATCAGCTTATCCACATCTTCCCGCTGATACATGGCATAGGCAGCAAACATGGCAATATCTAAATGGGGATCCTGCATCCCCGCATATTCCCAATCAATCAGATAGATCTCATTCTCTTTCAAAAGAAAATTATCCGGAACTGCGTCCATGTGAGTCAGAGTCCTCTCTTTTTCTATAGAATCAATATAACTCTTTAACCAGAATACATTTTCTTTCGTTTCCGGATAGTCCCGGTAGCAAGAAGGACGCCCTTCCCACAGCCTTTCGTAATATTCTATCTTTTCATAGAGATCAAAAGCATGGTTTACCTGAATATTTTTCTGATGAAATTTCCTCAAAAACCGCATACACCGCACCACATCATCTGTATGACAGGGATCACAGGTTCTTACCCCTTCCAGATACCCTGTAATCTTATATCCGTTGTCAGGATTTAAATAGATAATCTCATCACATATCTTTTCTTTTTCTATGGCCAAATACACCTCATGTTCCTGCTGACGGTTAATCAAGCAATCGGTTCCCTCCCCCGGAATACGCATAATATATTTCTTATTCTGATAAACAAACCGGAAAGAACGGTTCGTCATGCCTTTTTTCAGCACTTCAATATCTTTTATTTCCTCTGCATTGGTGCGAAATACCTGTGCAATTAGATCCACAATCTCCGATTTCAAATGTTTTGCAGAGGAGTCCAGTTCCCGCAAATCTTCATAGGTATTAATCTCTCTGGCAGACTGCTCTTTGTCCTCCTTTCCATAAACAAGAAGCCGGTTTCCGTTTTTCAAGGCCTCTTCCCAAAAACAATGATCACAGCTCCTGCTTTTTGCCATCTCTTCCAGCCGCATGTTCACAATTTCAGCAATTTCGGCAGTTAAATATGCAATTCCTACCAGCGCATTGCCGTCTTCCTGATCCTTTACAAAAGAAAGCTGTCCCCTGCTGCTTAAAGATATATTGCTTTCCTTTACCTTTCTCCCCTGCACCAAATACCAGGAATATAGCTCTTTTGTCCGGAACAGATTGTGTTCACACCAGATATCACAGGGAACAATATACGCATTTTTCAAATGCTTGCGGACCAGATAAAGGGAATACCAATTATTCTTCTTCGCATAGAAAGGATTTACTACCAGTTTCACCTGATACTTATCAATCAGATATTCATACTGTTCTTTCATAAATCCAACGACAATGATTATATCATAGATTCCCTTTTCCTGAATCTGGCAGATTGTCCGCTCAATCAGCACTTCGCCTTTTATTTCCAGCATACCTTTCGAAACTTCCGTATTAATAGGAGCCATTCTCATTCCCGGCCCTGCCGCCAAAATAATAGCGCAGCCAGGAGAATTCCGGGCCACCAATTCCTGCGCTTTCTGAGTAAGCTGATTATGATTCCCTACAAATTCTAACTGCTGCAGCCTTCTCAGTGCTTGGTTTACCATTCCCAGGGAGCATTCAATTTCTTTTGCCAAATGCCGCTGGGAAGAAAAGTCGTGTTCCGTTAAATATAGGATTATCTCTTTTTCGATTCGAGTTAGGTTTGTGTTCATTTTTTTGCTTTCCTGTATTTTTTTAAACATTTTAGCAGAAGGAAAAACTACTGTCAAGTGAGCCTTTCTACAAAAGAGCGAAAAAAAAAGTGAGTACATAACTTGATGCACTCACTCTTTCCTCCAAACAAACCGATCCACAATTCCCGTATAAGATTGTATAATCCTGACCACTTTGCTGCTCACATTTAAATCCATGTAATCCGGCACCGGAATCCCACAACAGCCCTCCTCATTCATACGAACTGCAAGTTCCGCTGCCTGCAGCAGACCTTCCGTGCCAATTCCCGAAAGGATGAAGCACCCTTTATCCAGCGCTTCCGGACGTTCCGTACTGGTCCGGATACAGACTGCCGGAAAGGGCTTCCCTATAGATGTAAAGAAACTGCTCTCCTCCGGCAATGTCCCGCTGTCCGATACCACGCAGAACGCATTCATCTGCAGACAGTTATAATCATGAAATCCCAACGGCTCATGGGCAATCACATGGGAATCCAAGACAAATTTCCCCTCTTCCTTCATCTGCTCCAAGCGCTTCCGGCTCCTGGGATGACAGGAGTACAGCACAGGCATATCATAGTTTGCTGCCAGCGCGTTTACGGCATAAAATAAAGATAGGAAATTCTTCTCCGTATCGATATTTTCTTCCCGATGAGCAGAAAGCAAAATATATTTCTTTGGTTTAATACATACCCCAATCTCTGTGCCAAGCCTTTGGTATACATCGGAATTCAAAATATCCGGAAGATTTGCGGTTAAGACCTCCGCCATAGGAGAGCCCGTCACATAGGTTCTCTCCCGGGGCAGGCCGCATTCCGCCAGATACCGGCGGGCATGTTCCGAATAAGCCATGTTTACATCCGAAATAATGTCCACAATCCTGCGGTTGGTTTCCTCCGGAAGGCACTCGTCTTTACAGCGGTTCCCTGCCTCCATATGGAAAATGGGAATATGCAGCCGTTTCGCAGAAATGGCAGACAGGCAGGAGTTTGTGTCGCCCAGAACCAGCAGGGCGTCCGGCCGGCTCTCTGCCATCAGCTTATAGGATGCCGCAATAATATTCCCCATGGTAGCGCCCAGATCTTCTCCCACTGCGTTCAGATACACTTCCGGATCCGCAAGTCCCAAATCCCGGAAAAATATACCGTTCAAAGTATAATCGTAATTCTGTCCGGTATGGCAGAGAATGGTATCAAAGTAATGCCTGCACTTTTTGATTGTCTCGGATAGGCGAATAATTTCCGGGCGTGTGCCTGCGATAATCAGAAGTTTTAGTTTTCCGTTGTTTTTCCAAGTTGGAAATTTCATTTTCGTTATTCCCTTCCAAATTTTATATATTTAATTATGAATATAATCTTGCAGCATCATATGATTTTTACAATTCTCCAGTAAATGATCCAGTTTTTCTATATCCACAAAACTTCCAATACGGCTGTCTCTCTCAACCATATTTTTTACAATTAATGCGTATGCTACCTCACTCCCATGGAAGCCATCTAAAAAGTAAGTATCATCCAAGCCTTCCTCCGCAACATTTGTATAATCAAAATACTCATAGCCATACTCTTTAAAAACCGCCTCACACTCACCTCTTATTTCAGACAAATACCCATAATTGCCACTCTGAACCATTCTGTTATAAACACTTGGGGCATAGGGCGGTGTAAAACCAAACACCACAATATGATTCTCTTTACAGTACCCCAATAAAGCACTTAGGTACTCGCATGTCTCATTATCAACATGCTCCCCCCACTCAAATCTCCTGTTACCCTCTTCAATTCGTGTAAAGGTATTTTGAAATAGATAATCCTCTTGTTCTGCCGGATACTGGCAGGCCGCTCCATTATAGTAGGAACCGTCCCATTGATAGCCGCTGTCTTTTACACGTCCATTAAATCCATAATTCATAGGATAATTTTCAATCCGGTCAAAATCCCATGATTGACGGAACAGATCTTTTATCATATCCCGCATCATAGATATCTTATTTCTGTTTATCATCTGAACCGGAGTATATCCCACATAAAGCTGATTCCATTCATCATTAAATATCCACTGATCTAATCCAAGAATAATGACTTGAGGTGTATAATCCAAGGTTTTTATAAAGTTTAAATACTCATCAAAATTTCTTCCCACCGCCCCGCCACAGTTGTAAAACCCTTGGGAAAAGTACTCACTTTTAAACTGCATCACCCTTGATGTTCCCAGAGCTATTACCTCCGCCTGATAATAGTTTGCATTTTCCAGTTTATAATAAGGGGATTGTTCATTATACCCCATCCCGATCAATATGGAATGATCCTCCCTCTGGGCCTCTATCATTTGATCAAAATTCCTAAATTCACCTATCTGATACCCAAGATAATAGAACCATGCACCAATCATCCCTACCAAATAAAATGGGATCAAAAACGTAAGCAGCCGGCATAAAAATTTTCTCATATGTCCCCCCTAAAATTGGAAATAGACAAACTGGTTCTCGCCAATATTTTGAAAACAGTAGAAAATCAATACGAATCCCATCAAATAGTAAATCCCCAGACGCACTGCCTTAGGACATTTGGATACTTCTGAAAAAAGATCCCTATCCCGGCTAATCCAGTCAACTATAAACAAAGCCAGCAGCGGCACTCCTATTTTTAGATATGTGATTGTTCTCATTCCAGGCCGTATACCAATTCCTGTCAATCCATCCCACAGATATCTGACAGGGTTCGATATTCCCCAAAACATCATGCGGATTATATAGCTTGCTTCCTGCAGTGTATTTGCCCTGAAAAAAATCCATGCAAAGGTTACAAATAATAAAACAGCCAGCCTGGACAGCCAGGAGAACCTTCTGCTTCTTTTCCTCAAAAATGTGTTTTCTGCTATTTGTCCGAAACCGTGTATTCCTCCCCAAAATACAAAAGTCACATCTGCCCCATGCCATAAACCGCTTAACAAAAAGGTTAATAATGTGTTTAACTGCTTTCTTATATGTCCTCTGCGGTTTCCGCCTAGAGGAATATATACGTAATCACGAAACCAGGAAGATAGGGAAATATGCCATCTTCTCCAGAATTCATGGACAGACTTAGAAAGGTAAGGACTGCGGAAATTTTCCATTAACCGAATCCCAAATAATCTTGCCGTCCCAATGGCAATATCCGAATACCCGGAAAAATCACAATAAATTTGAATGGAGAAAAAAAATGTTGCAATCAAAAACACCCCCCCCGATAAGAAAAGGGGGTATCATATATGAAATCCACATGATAAGACAAAGTGTCAGCAATCACTATCTTTTTAAAAAATCCCCACAACATCTGCCGCAGCCCATAAACAGCATCTTCGTACCGAAAAACATGTTCTTCTTTTATCTGTGGCAATAAATTTTCTGTCCGCTCAATCGGGCCTGCAACCAGCTGCGGAAAAAAGGCTATAAACACCGCATACTTTCCAAAATGTTTCTCTGCTTCCGCTTTTCCATAATAAACATCAATCACATAACTTAATGTCTGAAACGTATAAAAGGATATTCCAACCGGCAATAACAAACTCAACGTAACCGGATGTACGGGAAGGGAAAATAACCGTGCTCCCATGAAAAAAATATCTGCAAAAAAATTAAAGTATTTAAAAAGGAATAGTATCCCTAAGCTCACTGATGCAGAACAAAACAAAATTGCTTTTTTCTTATTTTTTGATTGTGTGCCCGCTAGCAAGCGACCGCACAGATAAGAAATTACAGTCGTAAAAAAAATCAAAAATATATAGATTGTATTCCAACTCATATAAAAATAATAGCTGGAAACCAATAGTAAAATCCATCGATGCTTTGGCGGCACAGACCAATAAATCAAAAAAACGGCAACAAGAAATACTGCAAAGGTAATGGAATTAAAACTCATCTCTCATACCTCTCTATCACATCCGCAATCCGCCGGCTTGCGTTCCCATCCCCGTACGGATTGGATGCCCGGGACATCCTGTCATACTCCCCCTTATCCTGCAGCAGCAAGGAAAACTCTTCGTAGATCCGTTCTTCCTCTGTCCCTGTCAGCTTCAGCGTACCTGCCTCAATCCCCTCCGGACGCTCCGTAGTATCCCGCATCACAAGAACCGGCTTTCCAAGGCTTGGCGCCTCCTCCTGAATTCCTCCCGAATCTGTAAGAATCAGATAACTCGCTTTCATAAAATTATGAAAGTCAAGTACATCTAAAGGCTCAATTAAATGAATCCTGTCCTCTTCCTGGAAAACTGCTCCTGCGATCTCCCGGACCGCCGGATTTAAATGGATCGGATAGATAGCTTTAACATCCCCATGTTCTTGAAGCACTCTACGAATAGCCCGGAACATATGCCGCATAGGCTCCCCTAAATTCTCTCTCCTGTGAGCTGTAATCAGGATAAGCCTGCTCCCCTCTGCCCACTGCAGCTCCTTATGAGTATAACTCCCTCTAACCGTTGTCTTTAAAGCATCAATGGCCGTATTTCCTGTGACAAAGACTGTTTCCTCTTTCTTCCCCTCCCGGAGCAGATTCTCCCGTGCCCTCTCGGTCGGGGCAAAATTCAGAGCAGCAAGTGCTCCCACTGCCTGCCGGTTAAACTCCTCCGGATAAGGGGAATGAATATCATAGGTTCTTAAACCCGCTTCCACATGTCCCACAGGAATATTTAAATAAAATGCTGCCAACCCCGCAGCAAATGTAGTACTTGTATCTCCATGGACAAGAACCAAGTCCGGCCTTGTTTTTTCTAATATTTCTTTCATCCCTTCTAATACCAGTGTTGTAATATCAAAAAGGGTCTGATTTCCTCTCATTATGCTCAGATCAAAATCCGGCACTATCTCAAATACTTTTAAAACCTGGTTCAACATCTCCCGGTGCTGCCCGGTCACACATACAAGAACCTGAACTCCCGCTCTCGTCTGCAGTTCCTTTACCAAAGGGCACATTTTGATTGCCTCCGGCCTGGTACCAAATACCAGCATTACCTTTTTCTTTCGCTCCCGCATATCTCTTCCCCTAACTCAACTCTCTCAAAAAATGTATCCGGATGCTCCGCATCAAAAGCCTCATTTGCCCACATCACTGTCACAAGATTTTCTGTCTCTGAAAGATTCTGAATCCGGTGCGCATATCCGGGCAGCATCTGGACCGCCTTAAGCTTCTCCCCGCTCACCTCAAAAGAATGGACCGGATAAGGCTTCCCCTTCTCATCTTTCCCTATCTTCCTCTCCTCGATTAGGCCATGCCCGGAAACAACGATAAAAATTTCCCACTTGCTGTTGTGCCAGTGCTCCCCCCTCACATTCCCCGGCCGGGCAATATTCACTGACACCTGCCCGCACTTTTCCGTTTTTATCAGTTCCGTAAAAATACCCCGGTGATCCACATTCATGTGCAGATCATAGGCAATGGACCCGGACGGCAGGTAAGATAAGTACGTACTGTACAGCTTCTTTGCAAAGGATTTCTCCGGGATCTCTTCCATCAGCAGCTTATCTGGCATAGCTTTAAATTTCTCCAGAAGCTCCCCGATTTCCCCCAAAGTGACAACATGTGTAACAGGCGCAAAACAATAACGGCCAGACGCTTCCGGGATTGCCTCTGTCCCCTGATACTCGCAATGATGTGCCTTTCCCTCCAGAGCATCGAATAATTCCTCTATCAGATCGTCAATGTAGAGCAGCTCCAGCTCCGTAGACGGGTCGTGAATGGTATAACTCTCATTATTCGCTGCACCATAGCAAAACGTAGCTACGGCGGAATTGTAATTGGGCCTGCACCATTTTCCAAACAGATTGGGAAACCGATACACCAGCACTTCTGCCCCGGTATCCCGGCCATAATCAAAAAATAATTTCTCTCCGTCCAGCTTACTCCTCCCGTACTCTGAACCGGCAAACCGCCCTGTAAGACTGGCCTGAATAGAGCTTGACATCATTACCGGACAGGAATTGTTATACTTTTTCAGAGTATCCAGGAGTTTCCCTGAAAAGCCATAGTTTCCTTTCCTATATGCCTCTGAACGGGCTTTCTCCTCTGTTTCTGCCGGCCGGTTCACTCCTGCCAGATGAAATACAAAATCACATTTTTCACAGGCTTCCTCTAATACCGATTCTTCTGTATTCACATCATATTCAAAGATCTCCGTAATACTCAAAGCCGGACGCGTCCGGTTCTTGCCGTCACGGATATTCTTTAAATTTTCCACAAGATTCTTTCCTACAAATCCCCCGGAACCTGTTACTAATATTTTCACTTCTCTACCGCCTTTACCTGTTCTCTCACATAGTCTGTGGTCAAAAGCTTTTCCACTGTCTCCTCCACATTCAAAAGCTTTGTATTATGGCTGGTATAAGCCTCATCTGCCTCTGTCTCCACCTGCCCATGGATAAAATATTTGTCATAATTCAAATCCCGGTTATCTGCCGATACCCGGAAATACTTTCCCATATCCTCCGAACGCAGACGCTCTTCTTTTGTCATCAGCGTCTCGTAGAGCTTCTCGCCATGACGTGTGCCAATGGTACACATACCGGTATTTCCAAAGAGTCTCTGCACTGCTTCCGCCAACACTTCTATAGTGGAAGCATCTGCTTTCTGAATAAACAGATCCCCCGGTCCTCCATGCTCAAAGGCAAACTGTACCAAATCCACAGCTTCATCCAGGCTCATCAGAAATCTGGTCATTTCCGGGTTGGTTACCGTAATGGGTTGTCCGTTCCGAATCTGTTCAATAAAAAGGGGAATCACCGATCCCCTGGAACACATTACATTTCCATACCTGGTACAGCAAATAACTGTATTCCCCCGTTCTGCGGCCACCCGGGCATTTGCCCGTACCACATGCTCCATCATGGCTTTGGAGGTACCCATGGCATTGATGGGATAAGCAGCCTTATCCGTAGACAAACAGACCACCCGTTTCACTCCGGCCTCCATAGCGGCATGAAGTACGTTATTGGTCCCCTCCACGTTAGTCCTTACAGCTTCCATAGGAAAGAATTCACAAGAGGGAACCTGCTTTAAGGCTGCTGCATGAAAAATATAATCCACATCCGGCATGGCATCATGCACAGACTGTGGATTACGGACATCTCCGATATAAAATTTTACTTTAGACGCCTGCTCCGGATGGGAAGCTTGAAGTTCATGGCGCATATCATCCTGTTTTTTTTCATCCCGGGAGAAAATTCGTATTTCTCCAATATCTGTGTTCAGAAAATGCTTCAGTACGGTATGGCCGAAAGAGCCGGTACCGCCTGTAATGAGCAGAGTTGCCCCGGTAAATGCACTCATATTTCAGAAACCTCCTAAATTATATTTTCCTCACGTAATAACCTTGTCCTATCATTTTATCCCTATATCCCCACATTTGTAAGGGAAAAGTCAGGCCTCCCCCATCTTCCACGCCTCTGTTATTTTCTCCAAAGGTGCAAACAGGCATTTCTCTATCAGTACCAGCATCACACACAAAATAATAATCGTAATAAATGTAATCTCTGTCTGTGCGGTACTCCTTCCCAGATTCAAAACATACCCCAATCCATTGGGTACGCCTACCATCTCAGCTGCAATTACAACTCTCCAGGCATAACCCAAGCCCAGCTTAAATCCGGTTACCACATAAGGTATCACACTGGGAATAATCAAAAACTTCATGGACTGCCATTTGGATGCTTTCAACATCACCATGACACTCTCAAGATTTCCGTCAATAGCCTCTACCCCCTGTATCGTATTCATCACGATGGGGGTAATCGCACTAACCGCTATAATGAAAACAGCCGCACTGTCCCCAAGGCCAAACCATAAGATTGACAGAGGAACCCAAGCCACTCCCGGAATAGGCGCCAATATTTTAAACAATGGCTGTAGGAACATTTTTATATTTTTGTTTCTTCCCATAAAAATTCCTAAAGGAAGCCCCAATACCACAGACCCAAAAAATCCTACCATAACCCGTTTAAAGCTAATCCATATATGCTTTAACAAATACCCATTCCAAAGAAGCTCCCAAAATCTTTGGAATACAAACAAAGGACTGGGAAGCATGAGCTTTCCGCGGCTTATCTCGTATTTTCCAAAAAGCCCTGTGTCAGATGCCGTCTGCCACAGCACTAATACAATCAGCACCATGCTCCCGCCTAAAATATAGGATTTATATTTTTTCACAATACAAGCCCCTTACTCTTTTGATATATAATGAAAGTCAAACAGTTTTTCTTCTTCCGGCAATTCGTCTAAATATCCCAAGTCGCAGGCCCAGCTTAAAGTCTCCATGGCCGCCGCCTTATCTACCTGGAAGGTTAACTGCGACCGCTTCAGCGCCCGTTCCACCACGGCAGCTTCCAAATCAAGCAGCCCCGCTATCTTTGCATTTGCTTCTTCCGGGTTATCTTCTACATAGTCTACTGTTTTTTCAATCGTATTTAGAATATCGTTCAGTTCTTTCTCATGATTATCACAAAAATCTCCCATTGCAGCTATTACATTCACGGGATAAAGTTCCGCATTTCCGTCCGCAAGCCACTCCTCAGACGCATCATACAAAACCTGAATGTTATCATAAGTCAGTTCTGCCATAGAAATAAAAGGCTCCCAGGTTACGATTGCATCTACTTCATCCGTATTCACCAGGGTTGTAACCATATCCGCTCCTTTCATCCCTGTAATAATCGTAACATCATCACTTGTCATGGAGTACTTTGGAAATATATAGCTCTTTAACAGAGTATCCGTCACGGTTCCCGGGCTCGGGCCGGCTATAACCTTTCCCTTTAGATCTGCTACACTGGAAAATCCTCGTTCTGTCGTTGACACAATCACATGACCGCCTCCGTTTGCAGATGCAACCACTCGCACATCAAGCCCTTTTGCATTCCATGTGGCAACCGGGGATATCCCCACGATTCCTATATCCAGTTCCCCCGCCGCCATAGCTTCCATCAATGCGGCCCCATCCGTAAACTCAAAAATTTCAATCTGATAATCTTTTCCCTCGAAATATCCCAGCTCTTCCGCCAAATAAGGCGTTATTGTTCCAATCGCCCGGTTGCTGCCAATCCGTATCACCTCATTCTGGGATTCTTTCTTTCCTCCGCAGCCGGCGGACAACATTACGGCAAAAATTAGCACCACTACAAAACCTGTTTTTATTATCTTTTTCATTTTACCCTCCTTGCGTTATATACATCTTTTAACTTCAACCGCTGGACCTTTCCATTTCCTCCAACGGGTAATTCATCCACAAATAAAATCTCCCGCGGTATCTTATACTCCACGAGAGATTTCCTGCAAAATTCCAGAATCTCTTTCTCACCTATACATGCCCCCTCAGCCAATACGCAAAAAGCCACCGCCTCTTCCCCATGTATTTCGTCGGGAACGCCTATGGCCGCCGCCATCTTGATTCCTTTACACTGATAAAGAATCTCCTCTATTTCTCTGGGAGAAAATTTTTCTCCCGATCGGTTTATAAGCTCCTTCTTTCTCCCGCTCAAAAAAAGATAACCGTCCCCATCCGCATATCCCACATCGCCTGTCTTTAACCACTTTCCGTCAAAGGCATCCTTTGTCTCCTGACGCTTCCTATAATATCCTCCTGTGATACTGCCGCCGCAGAATTGTACCTCTCCTTCTTCTCCTTCTAAACATATCTCTCCATTCTCATTTACAATCCGCATCTCCAGCCCATAGGGAAGGCCCACAGACCCTGGCTTCCTTACTTCAGGTGGAAGCGGATTGCTGGTGAGCTGGCTTCCCCCTTCTGTCATTCCATAAGATTCAATCACGGGAACCTGGTAGCGTTCCTCAAATGCTTCCAATACTTTGACAGGAAGCGAAGAGGAAGCCGATCTTGCAAATCTGAGGGTTTTGTGCAGGTTTCTGTCTGTGCCTGCCAAAAGGTATGTGTAAATCGTCGGAACTCCGCTGAACCAGGTGATCTGATACGCATCTATCCAGTTCCAAAATCTGCTCTGGCTGAATTTCTCTGCCACAATCATCTCATGACCGGCAAGCAGCGGCGTCAGCATGGTAATAACCAATCCATTAATATGAAACCATGGAAGTACACACAGCACTCTATCCTGTTCTGTCAATTTATGGGCTTTTATAATATTATCCATTTCACACATCAAATTCTCATGGGTCAGCATTACTCCCTTCGCTTTCCCCGTTGAACCGGACGTATACAGAATGATCGCCGTTCCTTCCTCTAAATCCCCGCCGTCCTCTGCAGTTCCCTGCTGATTGCCAATTTGCGCAAACCGGACATTCTCACTGAGCATACACTCCCGCACTACACAGCCTGCCCTGTCAACACTTCCGGCGCCGGGTTCCGTCAGTACATATTTTAGATCCGAATCTTGAAAAACATAGGCCATTTCCCTCTCTTTTAATGCACCATTTACAGGAATTACTACAGCATCATTCTCCAGTACGGCAAAAAAGCCGGCCATAAATTCTATACTGTTTTTATAAATCAGTCCTACCTTATCACCTGTTTTTAAACCGAACATTTTCATAGACCGGGCACGTTCCTGAACTAACTCAAAAAAATCCCCATACGTAAATGATCTTCCGGTGGAAATTTCACTTACAAACCGGACTGTCTTTTTATCTCTGCTTCTCTCCCTTAATAAATCGGTCAATTTTACAAATCCTGTCTGTCGATCCGGCAATTTTATTCTCCCTCTATCATAGATAATATCATTCTTTTCACCGCCAAAAACTCATCACTGTTATGGTTTCTCCGATCCGCCAGATTTACGGAAATGATTGTCTTGACTTCCGCCGGTTTCCCGGAAACTACAAGAATCCTGTCCGACAATGCAACCGCCTCTTCAATATCATGAGTTACCATACAGATAGAGAACCCGTTTTCTTTCTGAAGCCGTAATAAATCCTCCTGGATCTTTGCCTTTGTTACGGCATCCAATGCACCAAAAGGCTCGTCCATCAGCAGTAATTCAGAATTTAAAACCAGGCTTCTTGCAATCGCAACCCTCTTTTTCATTCCTCCGGAAAGCTGATGGGGATAATATTTTTCATATCCCTTCAAACCTACCACTTTCAGCGCCCACGCCGTTCTCTCTTTTCTTGCGTCTTTTTCTGCTTTTTGTATTTTTAGTCCCAGATCTATATTTTTTTCAACCGTGAACCAGGGGAACAAGGTATCCTCCTGAAATATCATGCCTATATTCACACCATTCTTCTTTTTGGCAAGCAGCTGCCCTGCATCGGAATCTAACAGGCCTGCCATAATTTTTAACAGGGTAGATTTGCCGCAGCCGGAAGGACCTACAACGGAAATAAACTCTCCTGTAGCAATCTCAAATGTAATGTCAGCCAATGTTTTTTGATTATCATTTCCATAAGTCTTATTGATGTGATCTACTTTCAGAAGCTTCTGTTTTCTCTGGTATTCTACAGCCGGATTTCCAAACACGGAATGCCTGCCGCGGATCGAATCTGTAACAACAGCCCCCATTCCTACAAACACTCCGTCTCCAATCTGAATCTTGTCCTTAATTGTAGCCCCTGCACTTAATACACAATCTTGTCCTACCTCCGTAAAGGAGGATACCGACACCTTAGTAGCAAGCATGGTATTCTTCCCAATAATTACATCATGAGCGATCTGGCAAAGATTGGATATTTTCACCTGTTCACCAATGATTGTGTCTCCATATATGCCGCGGTCGATACAGGTATTGGCGCCAATTTCCACCCCATCTCCAATAATCACCCCTCCCTGGGGCGGAATACGGCATTGTCTTCCCTGCTTATCTTTTACAAATTCATAACCATCCTGGCCAATTACTGCACCTGCCTTGATAATTACATTATTCCCCAGTTTAATTTTTCCGGATAAAACAACTCCATCCTCTGCTATCCATACATTTTCTCCAAGATCGATTTCTGCTGACGGAAACCGCTG
>OFFT01000362.1_pt1 | contig 35107 bp, 33 predicted proteins | sample 1521581 | NCBI WGS metagenome assembly OFFT01 (sample SAMEA3504084, study PRJEB24116) | mouse gut metagenome | biome: mouse gut; feature: mouse-associated habitat; material: faeces | place: Denmark | collected 2011
CAATGTCGGCAGTTGCACGAGAACAAGGCGTAACCATAGACAGAATACGCCAGATAAAGGAAAAAGGACTGCGGCGGCTACGGATGGGCAAGGCAAAGCGTGAACTATTGGAAAAGTTTGATATTGCTGAAGCCGGACTATTCCGAGGCGGCTTGAATAATTACAAAGAGCATAATTTTACTTCTATCGTGGAGCATTTAGCGGAAAAGCGACTGGAAGCAGAAACACGCTATAAAAGGCATTTAGCAGAGATTGAGGAAATGCACAGAAAAAGGGTCGATGGGGTTCGACATTGTGTCGAGCCGGATAACAGAAAGAGAGGTTTGTAATTATGAGCGAAACAGAAAAATTTTACACAGCAGAGCAGAAAGACGTGTTGAAAGAGTATAGCGTTTCTAAGGACGCAAAACGCACTACGATTACAGAATCAACAGGCGCAAGAATTTTGGACGCACTGGGAGAACAGCAGAACACGTTGCAGAATATTGAACGTATTCTGCAACGCATTGAGGAAGTTATTCTTTCGGCACTGAAAAGCCGATAGTCCGTTTCGGTCGGTCTGGCTCTTTCTCTACAGAAGTAAGCAGGAAATTCAGTTGACTAACGTGCTGAATGAGTGTTGACATTCTTCCGTTTACATAACCTTTGAAAATCATTAAAACCGATTCTTCATAGCTGATTTCTGTTACCTGCATGGTTATAGACTGGCCGAAATTAGTAAGTATAAGACCTACTTCATGTTCTGAATCGAGAGTTTTTTCAAATGCCTTTATATGCTTTGATAAAATCTCGAATTGCGTATCAGAATAAGAGTAAGCCATTGGCAAAGGTTCTATATCCGATACAATGCTTTCAGTTATGTTAGGTCTTGGTAAATCGAACATATATACCCTCCTTTCTTTCGTGATAGTCTGATTATATCACAGAAATAGGAGAAAAACTCGACATAAAGAAGTCAAAAGGATATCAGGATTTAATTCAGATAGGTATACTCATTGTTGCCCTTGCGAATTTGCTTTATCAGATTTACAAGGGAAAAAAGAAATAGCCGCCACTACCACCAATAGTGACGGCTTGCTTCTACAACGCAAAGTGTAGAGGTAAATAATCACAGAATGTGGGTAGAGCCGCTTCTATGGCTTTTCCCTTTTCTTATGTCTAATATAGCATATCCGGGGGCAGGATTCAAGCATTTTTTGTTTCCTCATTCTTCTTTATCTGGCACATTGCTTTCTTTTTGGGTGTAGCGTGGGATTTCAGAGAGTTCCTCTATTCGTTCAATGGCTATCGCTTTCCCTATTTCATTTAATTGTTTAAATTTTTTTACTAATTCAATATCTATTTGTTCCCAATCATGAACCTGTATTGTTAATTGTGCATTTATAAAGTTTCTGGATACAGGGGAATCAGAGTAATCAACATTTTTTAACACCTGATAAAGCGGAGAATCATCAAGAGGACTTCCCAGCAAATCATTTACATTTACACTTAATGCAGCGGCTATTTTTTGGATGGTGTTTAGTTTTGGATTGGATTTTCCATTTTCCCAACGTCCAATTTGTTGCTGGGGTATGCCGCCAAGTTTCTCTCCTAATTCCTTTTGCGTCATATTTTTCTGAATACGTAAATATCTTATTTTTTCTCCAATATCCGTTTTTAATCACCTCCTAGTTGTGAGTTTACCATATAAAACCCAAAAACACAACAAAAATGATTTATTTTGTATTGACACATCATAAAAGTTGTGATAAAATTCATACAAACACAACAAAAATGTTGTGAGCAAATGGAGGTAATGCTATGAAAATGAGGTTAGACACAAAGAAAATCTACCTTGCAATGGCTGGAAAAGGCTTGACGGCTACAGAAATAGCCAAGCAAGGCGGTGTAAGTCAACAGGCGGTATCTAATGCGCTGAATGGCAACAGGATAGGTAAAGTAAAAGTTGTTCCTGCTATCTGTAAGGCATTGGATTTATCTGCAAAAGACATTGTAATTATTGAAGATTAGAAATTTGAAAATTGCTTTTCATCCCATTTTCTTATGGGATAGCATCTGTTCTCTTATCTGGCTATCTGACAGCCGCACGAACCGTAAACAATGCCATTCGCCATATAAGGCGAGCCATAGAAAGGAAGTGTATGCAGACCAGAGAAAATAAAAAATGCCCTAGTAGAGCCGCAATCTCTGACAAGGGCAAGTAACCCGGACATTTGGAAAAGCCGGATATAAAAATCATACCATATCCGGCACAAGAAAGGAATGGTAAAAATTATGAAAAATCAGAAAAACAACAATCATTCAATAGCTTTTGATATTTTGGTGGAGGAAAAGAAACGTACACGCTTTTGGTTCGTGTCATGCGTTGTAGTGCTTGTTATGGCGGTTTTGAGCCATATTGTGAAAGGCGGTGCGGGCAATGGCAGTTGAAAAGAAACAGATTATTGAGGAACTTGTGAAAGAAGTCGAGGAAATCAACAATATTGCTATTATTCGCTTTATTCTGAATACTGTTAAGTCTTTCAAGAAAAACAGAAAGTGGGGTGCGGTATGAGCAAGGAATACGCAGAGCAGTTGAAAGAATCCACAAAGGAACTTCTTGACGGTATCGGCACTGACACAGAGGAAGAACAGCACATTATTAAACTGATTTACGGTTTTGTCCGTAGCGGTTTTCTTGAAAGTAGGGCAGGGAAAGGCGGTATGTCGGCATGATAGTACACAAAGGACTTTTGAGCAAGGAAGCCGCCGAGGAAATTTTTAATATTGAATCGGTATATCTTGACCGGGGGAACGTGATACCATGCTACCGAGTAGCGGAAATGTTCGGGAACTGGATAGAGGAATACGCAAAAACAAGATTAAAAGATGGCGGCGATTGTAACGCATGGGGAAATTGCCATGAAAGACCTATGATTTATTATCTTAGCAAATCCGGCTTTATGAAAGTAGTGGCAGAAAGAAATTATTTGCTTATGGCAGATGAAATCAAAGAAAAAGGCGTAAGCGGAGATATATACAGAAAGGAACATGAGGAATGAACAAAGACCAGCACGAACAGACCACCACCGGCAGCAGGAGCGACATAATGAAAAAACTTGATGAAATCCTGTTGAATACTTATGAAACACTGAACACGCTGAAAAGCGTTACAAGGGAAAGAGAGGTAAACAATGTCAGACTTAAAGGCATTATCTGACGAAATGGCAAAGTTGAAAAGGCAGATTGAAACAGTGCTTTACATTTCCGGCTATCAAGAAAACAGCGATTTAAGCGGATTGTCTGACTACAGACAGATAAAGAGTGCTGACGATTGGCAGAAAGTAGAGGAATACGAGGGCATTTTATACAAGCTGGACGAAATGCAGAGCCGCATGGAGTACCACACAAAGTCAGTTAAAGAGGTTAGCAGACTTCACATGAACAGCCAGGGAAGATATGAAACGGACGGAGGGCATTATTACACAAGTGGTTCATCTATCGAGTTTCTGAAAGTGGAGGAAATCTATAACAGCGATACTGGGCAGTATGAAGATACGCCGGTATGGACTGTTTCACGAGTAGAACATGACGGAACTGATTATTATATCGTTACTTATGGCAATGTGGAATTGTCCGGCTTGAAAGTGAGAGTAAGGGGGTAAGCGGCAGGGGGAGCAATACAAGGTTGTTGTTTCCCCTTTTTCGCATTTTGAAAGAATGGAGGTTGTGTTATATGGCAGAGAAAAGGAAGGACAGTAAAGGGCGAGTGCTGCGGAAAGGCGAGCATGAGCGCAAAGATGGAAGATACCATTATTTATATCTGGATGCTTCTGGAAAAAGATGCTATGTGTATGCAAAAGATTTAATATCATTGCGTGAAATGGAAAAAGAGATAGAACGGGATTTACTGGACGGAATCAGTAATGCAAGCGGAAAAACCACACTGAACCAGCTATTTAAGATGCATATGGAATTAAAGAATGATTTGAGGGCAACCACAAGAGAGGATTATAACAGGATGTGGCGCAACACTGTGGAAGCATCTGCAATTGGATGTAAAAAGATTTCTGAAATAAAGCAAGTACATGTCAAGGCATTTTATGCTGACTGCGTTAGGGCAGGATTGAAGCGGAACACAATCAAGTTAATCCATAATCTGATTTTTTCATCCTTTGAATTGGCGGTTGATTCTGATTTTATACGGAAGAATCCGGCAAAGGGAGCAATGGAGGGAATCAAACAGGATGCGGTAAAAAAGATACCGTTATCAGGAAATGAAATCAAAAAGCTGATGGATTTCTGTATAGATAGCAGTATATATTCAATCCATGTTCCCTTCCTTATAATCGCAATCGGTACTTGTCTGCGGTGCGGGGAACTTACCGGGCTTACATGGAGCGATATAGATATGAAAAACCGCACGATCAGCATAAATCATCAATTGATATACAAAAACTTGGGTGATGGCTGCAAATTTCATATAAACAAGCCTAAAACAGATGCAGGAGAAAGAATCTTACCCATGACAGAATCTGTTTACAAGGGATTTATGGAACTTAAAAAACAAAACTTGGCATTAGGCAGGCGGAGTAATGTTGAAGTGGATGGATATAGTAATTTTGTATTTATCAGCAGTAACGGGCGGCCGCTTACAATGAGTATGGTAGATGCTTTTCTGCTGAATATAGAAAAAGCATATAATAAGGCGCATCCAGAAGAAGTGATACCGCACCTGTCAGCGCATATTTTAAGACATACAGGGTGTACCTTGCTTGCGTCCGCAGGAATGGATATCAAGGCATTACAGAACGTCATGGGACATTCTGATGCAAGTATCACAATGAATGTGTATAATCACAGCAGTTTTGAGAGAACTGAAAAGGAAATGCAGAGGGTTGACAATATAATCAATTTTTAAACAAGAATCCACCGTTAATAATACAAGCGGTGGATTTTCCATATTGAAAAGAAAAGTATGTCAATCGTATGTCAAAACAAGAAAAACAGGTGATATAAACCCTTATAATTCCAGCAAAATAAGGGATTGCTTAAAAATATATACAATATCTTTTGAATACCTCACAGAAGAAAAGTTTTATCCATTCTGTACGTCAGACACATATTTCATAGACCCCTACAAGCAATACCCGGTTATGATATGCGGTCAGAGGGGTATCCTCACAAACGGGGAGCTTCCTTATAGGCTTCCGCCTAAAGCGGGGGAGCTTTTTCAATTCCTGATTCTCTCCATATATGTTTCATACTGGTTCCACATTGGAAAGCTATGCTGACACTGTTCCATAAAACAAACAGCAGAAAACGGAGGTACTAAAATGGGAACTGTCAAACGGGCGTTTTTATACGTCACAAGAAAAACGGGCAAAAGTATCCTGCTCTTTTTGATACTTCTTGTCATGGCAACTTTTGTATTAACGGGACTTTCGATTGCAAAATCATCACGGGAAGCGCAGCGCGATTTACGAAAGACTTTAGGCGGTGAGTTTCAAATAGCAGTGGACCTTTCAGACAGCAATCCTTATGCAGGGAAAATTGTTGACGATGATGGCAGTGTAGAACTCTATACAAAATATCCTGTTACACGGGAAATGATTGACACGGTTATGGCCATTAACGGGGTGAAAAGCTATAACGCGGAAACACATATGTTTGTTTCCACAGATCTTGCCATCTTTCCCGGAAATGTCCCTGTAAAAGCGGAATACAGCAATTTGATCTATGCCTGGAGTGTCCTGGATACGCGAAACAGCAGTTTCTTTCAATCGGAAAAATTCAATCTGATCGAAGGAAACCACATCACGGAAAATGAAAAGAATGCTGCCGTTATCAGCAGGGCCCTGGCGGAAAAAAACGGCCTGAAATCAGGCGACACCATTTCCATACAAGGTGAAAATACAGTGACGGTTAAGATCATTGGGATTTATGAAATTTTAATACCCGACCCGCTCTATGAAAATATTGCTGCTTATGAAAAAGCAGAAAATCAGATTTTTGTTGACTTTCAAACGTTACAAAATCTGTCAGGGAATATACCGGCCGGATTCGGAAGCGTGACATTTGCGGTGTCTGACCCGGCACAGCTGAATCAGATCATTTCGGACGTGAAAAATTTACCCTCCATTGACTGGCGCGCTTTTGAAATGATAACAGACAATGAAACATACCTGGAAGCTGCTGCGCCTCTGCAGAAAGTCCAAACGCTGGTAACAACTATGATGATTGTTATCGTGCTTGTCAGTGCGGTTATTCTCTCTTTGGTTCTGACTCTGTGGGGAAGAAGCCGTATTCACGAAACAGGGGTCTTTCTTTCTCTCGGCATTGCAAAAGGAACCATCATCAGCCAGTATTTGGCAGAGGTTTTCATAATTGCGGTTTTTGCTTTTGGATTTTCTTATGTAACAAGTAATACGATCGCGAATCAACTGGCGAATGGATTGCTGCAGCAAACGACGCCTGTCAGGGAAGAACAGGCAGGAGTCGTAACGCAGATCAAAGACGGATACAGCGGTGAGGATGTTTCAATCAGTATAAAAGACAACGCTGCCCCGTCAGATATGTCACAGAAGCAGGAGAACAGTGTTGATGGTGAAAGTGCAGCCGCATTGGCAGAAACAGAGAGAACGCAGGAAACACAGCTTCATACGACCGTCGGCATATATAGTATGCTGGAGCTTTATATTATCGGTATTGCAATTATTATTGTTTCAACAGGAGTTTCTTCGCTGACAGTTATGCGCTTAAAACCACGGGAAATTTTATCCAGAATGAGCTGAAAGGGAGGTTATGAAAAAATGGCTTTGTTAGAAGTGAAAGAAGTACGATATGCCTATCAGAATGGAAAACCGGTTTTATCAAATATAAACGCAGCGTTTGAAGCCGGAAAAATGTATGCTGTTCTTGGAGCGTCCGGCTCTGGAAAAACAACATTATTGTCACTGATCGGTGGGCTTGATGTTCCCCAAAAAGGGGAAATTGTCTTTGAGCAGGAAAATATATTGCAGCGGGGGCTTGCATATCACAGGCGCAGCCATGTTTCTTTGATATTTCAAAGCTATAACCTGATTGATTATATGAACGCCATTGAAAATGCAGAACTGACAGCAAAGAAAAAAGGACTGCCGATATTAGAACGGCTTGGCTTAACAGAGGAAGAAGCAAAACGCAATGTGATGAAACTGTCCGGCGGACAGCAGCAGCGGGTAGCGATTGCCCGCGCACTGGCTTCTGATACTCCTGTTATTTTAGCTGACGAGCCAACGGGGAATTTGGATGAGGACACGGCAGCCGGAATTATCCGCATATTGAAAGAAAGCGCGCATGAGCTGAATAAATGTGTGATCGTTGTAACCCACGCAAACGAATTGGCCGCACAGGCAGACACCATACTTAAATTAAGCCATGGTACGCTGCATGAAATCTGAATATTTCCATTTCCAAAACAACCTGCCCCTCGCCACAGGCGACTTGGAATGGGCAGATTCCGTAACAGAGAAGCCGTCGTACAGCGGAGGTATTGACAAACAGGACAGATAGAGTAAAATAGTTCTAAAAAGAACAAAAATAATGAAAAACAACAAAACAACAAGAAAAAAATGAAACGAGTATTTGTTGTTCGCAAGGAGAAACCATGATACCGACCAATATGTGGGAACATCAGAATGCGATCAAGACACTCTATGCGAAATGTGTCGGGGATGTCTGTGGAAAGCATGGCGTCACGCGCATCGAGCTGGATGTGCTTCTTTTTCTGGCCAATAACCGGCAGTTTGACACGGCTACCGATATCGTGGAAGTGAGATATCTGTCTAAGTCGCAGGTATCGGCGGCGGTCAGCCATATGGAGGACTGCGGTTATCTCAGGAAAGAATATGCGCAGGATAACCGTAAGACAGCGCATTTGCGGATCTGTGATGCCGCGGCGCAGATTGTCGCGGACGGACAGGCTGCGCAGAAGCGGTTCTTCGACATCCTGCTGCAGGGCATGACACAGGAGGAGATGGAAGGGATGAGACGCTGCATGGATCATATTTTTGACAATATCAATCGTTATTTAAAGTGAACTGCGGGAGTATGAGGAGTATACTTTTATGGTTTTGCTGTGAAACACAGCAGGAAGGAGTGCGATATCGTATGTTTAAATTTATCATCTGTTTTGTGGCGGGAATAGGAGCCGGGCTGGGCACCGGATTTGCGGGCATGAGTGCGGCGGCGGTGATCAGTCCGATGCTGATCACGTTTCTGGGACTGCCGGCCTATGAGGCAGTGGGCATCGCACTGGCCAGCGATGTGCTGGCCAGCGCCGTGAGCGCTTATACCTACGGCAGGAATAAGAATCTGGATATCAGGAACGGCGTCGTGATGATGGTCTCGGTTCTGCTGGTCACACTGTTCGGGAGCTGGGTGGCAAGCAAGGTGCCCAACACGACTATGGGAAACTTTTCTGTCTTTATGACGCTGCTTTTGGGCATCAAGTTTATCGTGAAGCCTGTTATGACGACCAGAGAGTCCATGAACCAGGTTGACGGCAGGAAGCGGATCGTGCAGTCGGTGATCTGCGGTTCGCTGGTAGGATTTATCTGTGGTTTTATCGGCGCAGGCGGCGGCATGATGATGCTGTTGATCTTAACGGGCGTGTTGGGATATGAATTGAAGACGGCAGTTGGCACCAGTGTGTTTATCATGGCATTTACCGCTTTTACGGGAGCGGTCAGTCACTTTATGATCGGCGGCCGTCCGGACCTGTGGTGCCTGGTATTCTGTGTGGCTTCGACACTGTTATGGGCGAGGATTGCGGCGAAATTTGCCAATAAGGCGACGCCGGCGACGTTGAACCGGGCCACGGGAGTGGTGCTGGCGGTTCTGGGAGCGGCGATCCTTGTTGTGAATTACGTCTGACGATGACACGAAACAAAAAAGTCGAAGAGAGGACGAAAAGCAATATTTGATCAATGCTTCGTTAAAAAATGAAAAGAATTTTACAGGCATATGCCCTATACTTATGGTAAACGAAATTTTTAATGTCGTTAACTGTATCTTTATAAAAAATTGTGCCGGAGAGCACAAATTTATATGGTGAGAAAGGAGCATGGTCATAAATATGAGTGAATGGAAGCTGCCAAGACTGATCAGTAACGGTATGGTGCTGCAGCAGAAAAAGCGGGTGCGTATCTGGGGATTTGACAAGCCGGGGAGAAAGGTAATGGTCGCTTTCCTGGGGGAGGAATATGTTGCCCTTACCGATCGGGAAGGGGTATGGGAAATATGGATGCAGGAAACGGAGGCGGGCGGTCCTTACGCGATGGATATCCGGGATGATGCCGGAAACGAGACGGTCATAAAGGATATTCTGGTCGGGGACGTGTGGATCTGTGCCGGGCAGTCTAATATGGAACTGCCCATGGAGCGGGTGAAAGACCGTTATCCGAAGGAGATCGCAGATTGTACGAATCCGGCGATCAGGACATTTAAGATTACGGAACATGCGGATTTTCATGCTCCCCTTGCGGATCATCTGACGGGGGAATGGAAGCAGGCGGAATCTGATACGATCCTTCGGTTTTCTGCGACGGCGTACTTTTTTGCGCTGCAGATGTATCAGCTGACCGGCGTGCCTGTCGGGCTGATCAATGCCAGTCTGGGCGGCTCACGGATTGAATCCTGGATGAGCCGGGAAATGCTGGAAGGCTGTCAGGAAGCGCTGGATACGGCGGACCGGTATGCGGACGATGCATTTGTGCAGAGCGTCCTTTTACAGAACCAGAAGCAGGCGGAAGCGTGGCATGCGGGACTGGACGGACTGGATGCGGGGCTTAAGGAGCACTGGGAGAAGGAGGATACAGATCTGCACGACTGGGAAGCGGTGAAGATTCCTTTCTTTTTCCGGGATACGGCTTTAAAAGATTTTATCGGAAGCGTATGGTTTCGGCGGAGCTTTCAGGTGCCGGCGGAAATGGCCGGCAGGGAGGCGAAGGTTTGGCTGGGAACGATCGTGGACAGCGACACGGTATATATTAACGGCGTCTGGGTGGGACATACGGATTATCAGTACCCGCCCAGGAAATATCCGGTTCCGGCAGGGCTTTTGCGGGCGGGGGAGAATACCATTACCATCCGCGTGAAATGCGAAAACGGGCGCGGAAGGTTTACCCCGGATAAGACATATGCACTCTGGAATGAAGCGCACAGAATTGAACTGGAGGGGGCGTGGGAGTATAAGATCGGCGCTTCCTGTGAGCAGATCCTGCCGACCGATTTCGTCAACTGGAAGCCCACCGGGCTTTTTAATGGCATGATGGCTCCCTGCCGGAAGTATACGATAGCCGGATTCCTGTGGTATCAGGGGGAATCCAATACGCATGTGCCGGATGTGTATCTGGACCGGATGCAGAGGATGATAACCGGATACCGGAAGGACTGGCAGGAGGATACGCTGCCGTTTTTGTATGTACAGCTTCCGAATTTTGCCATTGATATTTATGACAGTGACGCGGACGAGACAGGACAGGGCTGGCCGGTGGTGCGTGAGCTGCAGAGGCAGGCGCTGGCCATACCGGATACCGGCATGGCGGTGGCCATTGACCTTGGGGAGGACAATGATCTGCATCCTTTAAATAAAAGAGAGATTGGCGGCCGGCTTGCGATGCTGGCGGCAAAGAAGATCTACGGCATGGATGTGCAGTGTGAAGGCCCGCGGATTGAAAAGATCAGGACTATGGGCGGACAGGGCAGGACGGTGGTTTTGGAATTAGGCGCCGAAGCGGTTGTGAGGGACAAAGAAAAGGGCAGCACAATTCTGGACTTTGAATTGGGAGAAAGAAGGGCGGATGGTGAAATTGTCTGGCTTCCGGCAGAGGCGGAGCTGTTCGGAGACCGGATCATGTTGAAGTGCGGGGAACTTTCCGGTCCTCCGGCAGCGGTTCGTTACTGCTTCGCCAATACGAACCGGGGAGCTTTGCTCTACAATAGTCAGGGATATCCCATGGGTCCTTTCCGCATGGAGATTCCCGCGGACAACGGGTAAACTGCTGTTAAAGGAATGCGCACATCTGTGTCAGGGATGGCAGGGGTGCAGACAGGGAGAATTGCGATGCGTACATTATGGAATGAAGGATGGTCTTTTCTGCGGCTGGAGGTGGGAACGGAGCTTTCGGATGCACTTGGCCGGGAGCAGGATTTCGTGCCGGTGGATATCCCGCATGACTGGCTGATTTACGATGCGGACCGTCTTTATGAGAATGGAACCGGATGGTATCGGAAGAACTTTACGTGGACGGGCGATGGGACGAAAAGGCTTTTTCTCGTTTTTGAGGGTATCTATATGGACAGTGCCGTCTATGTGAATGGGCATAAGGCGGCGGAATGGAAGTACGGGTATTCTACTTTTACTGTCGAGATCACGGAGCATGTCCGGAAGGGAGAGAATCAGATTCTGGTCAGCGCATGTTTTCAGGCGCCCAACAGCAGATGGTATTCCGGTGCGGGGATTTACCGTAACGTGTGGATGAAGGAGACGGAGAGCATCTGTATCCCGGAAAACGGCATTTATATCAGCACCAGAAGGCAGCAGGAGGATTTCGTGCTCCGGGTGGAAACGGCCGTTGATGTGCCGGCAGTCGTACCGGCCGGCGGGGAAGCGGATCGGGATAGCGGCGGACAGGAGGCGTATGCGGTCACGCACAGACTGTTTTATCGGAACCGGGAAGTTCCGATGAAGCTGATCAAAGACGAGCGAAGCGGCAGTGAATATCTGGTGGAAAAGCCTGTCCTGTGGGATGTGGAGGAGCCGGCGCTCTATACGCTTAGGACCTGTCTTGTGTGCGCCGGAGAAATCCGGCAGCAGGAGGAATGTTCCTTTGGGTTCCGGTATACAGCCTTTGATCCTGACAGGGGCTTTTTCCTGAATGGACGGCATGTAAAGCTGCAAGGCGTCTGCGAGCATCACGACCTTGGCGCACTGGGGGCGGCCTTTAACGAGGCGGCCATGGTACGCAGACTTAAGAAGTTAAAAAGTATGGGCGTCAACGCCATCCGCGGTTCCCACAACATGATGGCGGTACGGTTTGTGGAGCTTGCCGACGAGATGGGTTTTCTTCTGATCTCGGAGGCCTTTGACATGTGGGAGAGATCGAAGAATACGTATGATTACGGGCGTTATTTTGCCGAATGGCATGAGAGGGATGTGGAAGCGTGGGTATGCCGGGACCGCAACCATCCGAGTGTGATCCTGTGGAGCATCGGGAATGAAATATATGATACCCATGCCGGGGAGCGCGGACAGGAGCTGACCGGGGAGCTGAGAGAGCTGGTGGAGCGTTACGATCCCTGGAGAAATGCCCGCGTCACGATCGCTTCCAACTATATGCCCTGGGAAAATGCCTGTAAATGTGCGGATCTGGTGAAGATCGCCGGTTACAACTATTCGGAAAAGTACTATGAGGAGCATCACAGGAAACATCCTGACTGGGTTATTTACGGCAGTGAGACTTCTTCCATTGTACAGAGCAGGGGAATCTATCATTTTCCGCTCAAGGCGGAGATTCTGGCGGAGGATGACCGGCAGTGTTCGGCCCTCGGGAACAGTATTACCAGCTGGGGTGCAAAATCGCTGGAGAACTGTGTTACCGTTGACCGGGATACGGCATTTTCCATGGGACAGTTTCTGTGGACGGGCTTTGATTATATCGGGGAGCCGACCCCTTACCATACCAAGAACTCCTATTTCGGGCAGATTGACACGGCAGGGTTCCCCAAGGACTCTTACTATGTGTGGCAGGCGGCATGGACGGATTACCACGAGGCGCCGATGGTGCATGTGTTCCCTTACTGGGACTTCAATCCCGGACAGCTGATCGACGTGAGAGTCTGTTCCAATGCACCGGAGGTGGAACTGTTTCTGAACGGTAAGAGCCTGGGCAGACGGAAACTTTCCCATGCACCGGGAAGCGGGCGAACGATTCTGGCGGATTATCAGGTGCCCTATGAGGAGGGCGCCCTGACTGCAGTGGCGTATGATGAGGCGGGCCGGGAGATCGCAGGGAGTACAAGACGGTCCTTCGGCAATTCCCATGCCGTCAGGATCTACCCGGAAAATACGGTGATCAAAGCGGACGGGAAGGATCTTCTGTTCCTGGAGATCGGCACGGTAGATGAGCGGGGAAATCCGGTGGAAAATGCCTGTGACCGGGTGCGGGTGCAGGTGGCCGGAGCGGGAAGACTGGTGGGCCTTGACAATGGCGACAGCACCGACTATGACAGCTATAAGACAGACAGCAGAAGACTCTTTGGCGGAAAACTGCTGGCGATGATCCAGTCTGTGGGGGAACCGGGAGAAATCCGGGTGCAGGTCAGCGCGAAGGGGCTTATCGGCGCTTCCCTGCTCTGCCACAGTGAGGAGGTGTGCTCCGGTGCGCCGACTACGCGAAACCAGCCCTGCGATATAAGATGCAATGCGGATCTGCCGGTCCGTACCGGAAGGGCGGATGAGATCCCGGTGCGGAAGATCACGCTGCTCACGGAAGAGAACCGGGTGTTAGGGCCGGAGCGGAAGAGACTGTCGGTGGAGGCGCGGATCGACCCGCCGGAGGCGGATGATAGAGAACTGTTCTTCCGGGCGGTGGATGACCATGGAGTGGACTCCAATCTGGTCAGGCTGATTCAGGACGGGAACCGGGCGCAGCTGGAGGCGCTTGGTGACGGGGCCTTCCGCCTCCGGTGCATGTCAAAGAGCGGTACGGACGCCATCCGTCTGATCTCCCAGCTGGAATTTGAGATTCAGGGACTGGGCAAAGCCTGGCTTGACCCTTACGATTTCATTTCCGGAAGCCAGTACACTTCCGTGAAGGGAGAAGCGGGAAACGGGAATGAAAGAGGCGTTGCAACCGCGCGGGATGGGGAAACGGTGGTGTCCTACAGCGGAATTGATTTTGGAAGGATCGGGTCGGATCAGATCGTGATGCCGATCTTTGCACTGGACAGCGGCGAATATCCCATTCAGATCTGGGAAGGCATTCCCGGGGATGCGGACAGTGAACTGATCGGAGATGTGGTCTATCAGAAGCCTTCTGTCTGGAACGTTTATCAGGAGGAAACTTTCAGGCTGCAAAGGAGGGTGAAAGGAATCACCACCATCAGTTTTCTTCTGCGGCAGAAGATGCATATCAAGGGCTTTTCTTTCGTGCGCTGTGAGAAGGCATGGATGCGGTTACCGGCCGCCGGTGCGGATCACCTCTACGGGGACAGCTTCCGGATCGCCGGGGATGCGGTGGAGGAGATCGGCAATAATGTGTCGCTGGAATTTGCGGAAATGGATTTCGGGGAAAAGGGTGCCGGGAAATTAACCGTCTGGGGACGGGCGCCGAAAGGGAGCAACACCGTCCATGTCCGGTTTTTTGACGGGAACAGCGAGAGCAAACAGATCGTGGAGTTTCCCGGAGGAGATGCGTATGCCGCTTCGACGTTCACGCTGCTGCCGGTGAAAGGCAAAGTGACGGTGACGTTCGTGTTTATGCCGGGAAGCTGTTTTGATTTTCAGGCGTTTCAGTTTGCGTAAGACAATCCGGGATGCATTTCGCGTATGCAGTGTTTTCTTTTCTTTATGCGCCTGTCTACTCTTTCAGCCTGTTCAAATTCTTATATTCTGAGGGCGTGCAGTTCTTGGCCGCCTTAAAGATCCTGTTGAAAGTGGACAGGCTGTTGAACCCGGAGAGCATGGCCACCTCCGTAATGGAGATATGAGGCTCGATCAGGAGGCGCTCCGCGTGGGCAATGCGTTTCTGCATCAGATATTCATGGCAGGACATATTGGAAAACTGCTTGAACAGGCGGGCAAAGTGGAACTTGGAAAAGCCCGCCAGGTCGGCAAGTTCCTCTATCGTAATATTTTCCGTACAGTGATCGGTGATATAGTTGCACACCAGCATGAATTTTTCTACATATTCATGCTGCTTGTTGCGGGTAATGCCGGGGAATCTGGTGTTGGCATTAAAATTGGTCCGCCCCAGCGCAACGAAAAAGCGGATCATCAGGGAGTAGACACAGGCCTCGGTAAAGGGCTTGGGATTGTCGTATTCCCGAACCACTTCATCCAGATAGAACTGCAGGCGGCTGTTAAGCTCCGGGTATTCCTTCCGGGAGATCAGCGTGTAGGGGAGGAGCGTGTGGAGCAGGGTATCCATGGCGTTTACATTGCAGATCAGGCTGTAATCAAACAGCAGGATCAGCCTCTCGCCGTCGGGAGGGGCAATCAGCTCGTGAAGCGTACCGGGGGGGTGATCCAGATGTCACCTTCATAGAAGGTATGCGGGGTCCCGTCAGTGATCACGGTGTATTCCCCGCGTAGGGGCAGGATGATCTCCACCGCGGTATGCCAGTGGACGGGATAGTTCTCCGTCTCGTGGTTGTGATAGAGTTTCAGCCCGCTTAAAGCGTCATAAGCAACTGTCTCATGGATTCCATTTAATATCTTGATCATATCGCATTACCTCTCCGGAATTGAGTGCTTCTATTGTTCTAATAGTAATTCCATTCTCTCATTTTGGCAAGCGCCAAATCAAATATTGCTAACAGGTCATTATAGTAAATCTGTACAAAATTTCTCATAAAAAAGTATGAATGTTACAAAAGAAAAGATAGAAACGTGCAAAAATCATGAAAAACGGGAGCAGAGGATGTAGAAATGAAAAAGGGGAACTCTTTTTTGAAATCCTCACAACGGAAACTTTCGCACGATTTGACAAGTGAAGAACAAGATATAGGGAGAAAAACGTGGCAAAGTGCAATATAATCTAAACAGATTTGAAAAGAAAATGTACAAATTTCCGGATGGAGTTAAGGCGACAGGAGATTACATATGGAATTGGTAAGAAATGAAGCAAAGATAGAAGCGTACAGGGAAAGAGTCAGAGAGCTGGTAGGGCAGATGACCCTGGAGGAGAAGGCGTTTCAGACGGTCAACGGTGCGGCCGAGATCAAAAGGCTGGGCATCAAGGCATACAACTGGTGGAACGAGGCGCTCCACGGAGTAGCGAGGGCCGGTGTTGCCACGGTGTTTCCGCAGGCGATTTCTCTGGCGGCCACCTTTGACGAGGATTTGATAGAGCAGGTGGCGGATGCCATTTCCACCGAGGGACGGGCGAAATTCAATATGCAGCAGAAATATGAAGATACGGATATTTATAAAGGGCTTACCTTTTGGTCTCCCAATGTAAATATTTTCAGGGATCCCAGATGGGGCAGGGGACATGAGACCTTCGGTGAGGATCCTTACCTTACGTCAAGGCTGGGAGTGCGTTTCGTGGAAGGACTGCAGGGACACGATGAGAATTATCTGAAGGCTGCGGCATGTGCCAAGCATTTCGCGGTACACAGCGGGCCGGAGGATCTGCGCCACAGCTTTAATGCGGTGGTAAGCAGGCAGGATCTGTACGAGACATATCTTCCGGCGTTTAAAGCCTGTGTGCAGGAAGGAAAGGTGGAGGCGGTGATGGGCGCCTACAACCGTACCAACGGGGAACCCTGCTGCGGAAGCAGGACGCTTCTTCTGGATATTCTGCGCGGAGAATGGGGCTTTCAGGGCCATGTGGTTTCGGACTGCTGGGCGATCAAGGATTTCCACGAAGGCCACTGCGTTACCGGCGGGGCGTTGGAATCCGCAGCCATGGCAATGAACAATGGCTGCGACTTAAACTGCGGACAGCTGTTTGCTTATCTGGCATCGGCAGTGGAGCAGGGCATGGTATCCGAAGAGCGGCTGGATGAAGCGCTGGTCAATCTGTTCACGGCAAGAATGAAGCTGGGCGTATTTGAGGAAAAGGGCAGCACGCCTTACGATGATATTCCCTATACGGTGGTAGACTCCGGGGAGATGAAGGAATTGAACCTGCGGGCGGCGGAGAAGTGTATCACCCTGCTTAAGAATGAAGACCATTTGCTGCCGCTTGATCGATCGAAACTTAAGACCATCGGCATCATCGGCCCCAACGCTGACAACCGTAAGGCGCTTGTGGGAAATTATGAGGGAACCGCTTCCAGATACTATACGGTTTCCGAAGGCATACAGGATTATGTGGGAGACGGGGTGAGGGTTCTTTTCTCCGAAGGATGCCATTTATATAAAGAAAAGATCAGTAATTTAAGTCAGGGAAGCGACCGGCTGGCCGAGGTAAAGGGCGTCTGCGATGCGAGTGATGTGATCGTTTTGTGTCTGGGCCTCGATCCGGGACTGGAAGGCGAGGAGGGCGACCAGGGCAATCAGTATGCCAGCGGCGATAAGCCGGGACTTGACCTTCCGGGTAAGCAGCAGGAGCTGTTGGAGACGGTTTACGCCAGCGGCAGGCCTGTGGTACTGGTTCTTCTGTCGGGCAGCGCACTGGCGGTTCCCTGGGCGGATGAACACATTCCGGCGATCATTCAGGGCTGGTATCCGGGGGCACAGGGCGGCCGGGCGATCGCCAGAGTCTTATTTGGGGAGCAGAATCCGGAAGGAAGGCTGCCTGTTACGTTCTACAGGTCGGCGGCGGAACTGCCGGAATTTACAGACTATTCCATGAAAGGCAGAACCTACCGGTATATGGAAAACGAGGCGCTTTATCCCTTCGGTTATGGTTTGTCCTATACGGATTTTACCTACAGCAATGCGGCGGTATCTTCTGACGTGGTGGCGGAAGAAGGCGTCACGGTCCGGGTGGAGGTTGCCAATACCGGCGACAGGGAAGGCACGGAGACGGTTCAGGTATATGTGAAGGCCTGCAGGGAAGGGACGCCCAATCCACAGCTGAAAGGAATACGCAAGGTATCCTTAAAGCCCGGGGAGACGAAAGAGGTCAGCATAGCGCTTTCTTCTGCCGCGTTTGCCCTGTATGACGAGCAGGCGGTGAACCGGGTGGAAGAAGGAGCGTATGAAATCTACATTGGCGGAAGCCAGCCGGATCGCAGAAGCGTGAAACTGACAGGCAAAGAACCTGCAAAGCTGCGGGTCATGGCAAAGCAGGAAATGATTATAAAGTAACAGACCGTTACCTGTCCCCGGCTTTTGATGGGAGCATGCAAAAGCCGGGGCCGGAGAGCGGTTTGGATCAATGCGGGAGGAGCAGCAGGATGGGATTTGAACAGGCATGGCTTTCCTATCGGAGTATAAGGGAAGACAGTGAGTGGAGAGGGATCGGCAGAATCTATGCCGATGAGGATGATTTCATTACAGGGAATGCGGTAAGAGAGCTCCGGAAGGCATGGAGTGAGATGACGGGGACGGACCTTATGCTGTATCCCGGCTCGCAGGAGACACAGCAGGCCGGGAGCATCATCTTCAGGCAGGACGAAGGATGCGGACCGGAAGGGTATCATGTGTTTGAAGAGGAAGGAAGCGTGGTCATTGCGGCTTCCACGGATCGTGGATGGCTTTACGGTGCATTTGAACTCATACACCAGATGCAGATGGAAAATCCGCTTCCGGGGCTGGATGTCAGGAAAGAACCGGTGATGCCGCTGCGTATGCTGAATCACTGGGATAATATGGACGGAAGTATCGAGCGGGGCTATTCGGGGAATTCCTTCTTCTTTGAAAAGGATGAGATCCTGATCGATGAGAGGACGGTTACTTATGCAAGGCTGCTTGCATCGGTGGGAATCAATGGAGCGGTGATCAACAATGTGAATGTAAAGGACGCCGCCACATGGCTGATCACAGACCGGTATTTTGATAAACTGCGCAGATTATCCGAAATTTTTGCCGGTTACGGGATCAAACTTTTCCTGTCCCTGAATTATGCCGCTCCTGTGGAGCTTGGCCAGTTGGACAGCGCGGATCCTCTGTCGGAAGATGTGAGGGAATGGTGGAAGAGGCGGATGCAGCTTGTTTTCGGGCAGATCCCCGATCTGGGCGGTTTTCTGATCAAGGCTGATTCGGAAGGGCGTCCCGGGCCGTTCACTTACGGAAGGACGCACGCGGACGGCGCCAATATGCTGGCCGAGGCGGTGGAGCCTTACGGAGGACTTATCATCTGGCGCTGTTTTGTATATAACTGCAAACAGGACTGGAGAGATTACATAACCGATCGGGCGAGATCGGGCTATGACAATTTTATAGAGCTTGACGGCGCTTTTCGCGACAATGTGATACTGCAGATCAAGAACGGGCCGATGGATTTCCAGGTCAGGGAACCTGTGCATCCTCTGTTTGGCGCTCTTAAGGCCTCCAACCAGATGCTGGAGGTACAGATCGCACAGGAATACACAGGACAGCAGAGACATGTGTGCTTCCTGATTCCCATGTTTAAAGAAGTTCTCGCGTTCCGTACTTATGCGGCCGGGACGGACGATACGGTGATGGACATTGTATCGGGTAAGACTTTTGATCAGACAACATGCGGCATGGCGGCGGTGGCAAACACCGGAAATGATGAGAACTGGACCGGTCATGATCTGGCAGCGGCGAATCTTTACGGATTTGGCAGACTGGCGTTTACCCCTTCGGCCACGGCAGAGGAACTGGCCACGGAGTGGATCGTCAGGACCTTCGGTAAGGATCAGGAAGTTCGCGAGGTTCTGTTGTTCATATTGATGAATTCCTGGAAGGCGTACGAGATGTACAATGCGCCGCTTGGAATCGGATGGATGGTCAATCCTGCCTATCATTACGGACCGAGTGTGGACGGCTACGAGTATGACAGATGGGGCACTTATCACCGGGCCGACCATGCGGGAATCGGTGTTGACAGGAGCCATCACGGAACAGGATATGCAGGACTTTACGAAGAACCCAACGCTTCCATGTATGACAGTCCGGAGAGCTGCCCTGATGAGCTGTTGCTTTTCTTTCATCATATGCCGTATGTGCATAAGCTGCACAGCGGTAAGACGGTGATCCAGCATATTTATGATACCCATTTTGAAGGGGTGGAGCTGGTAGATGAGATGGTGAAGCGTTTCGAGGGCCTGGAAGGAAAACTTCCGGATAAGGCGTTCGGGAGAATGCTGGAGCGGTTCCGGCATCAAAAAGAACATGCCAGGGAATGGCGGGACCAGATCAATACCTATTTTTACCGGAAGAGCGGTATTGCGGATGAAAAGGGAAGAAAAATATTCTGATAAGATCAGGATGGGAATTTGGGAGGTGTTCAAGTAATGACTAAGGTGAAAACAAGTAAACCGGCCGTCGCAAAGAAAGACAGTACCCGTTCGTATCTGAAAAGATACTGGCAGCTTTATCTTCTTTTGAGCCTGCCGCTGCTGTACCTTTTGATTTTCAAGTATATACCGATGGTATATATCCAGATCGCATTCAAAAAGTACAGCATCATTCAGAACGTATGGGAAATGCCATGGGCCAAAAATCATGGATTCGAGTACTTTATCCAGGCCTTTGGAAGCAATGATTTCCGCCGTGCACTGCGCAATACGGTGGTCTTAAATCTGATGGATCTGGTGATCGGGTTCCCGGCGCCGATCATCTTCGCATTGATTCTGAACGAATTGTGTTTCAAACGTTTTAAGAAAGTAGTGCAGACAGTTGCCTATATGCCGCACTTCCTTTCCTGGGTCATCATCTACAGCCTGGCGCTGCAGCTTTTTGCACCCGGTGAAGGTCTGGTGAATATGGCGATCGAGCGTCTGGGCGGTTCCTCTATTCCGTTTTTGAATGACGCGGCCCACTGGGTAGGCACGTATATCGGCGTCGGTGTATGGCAGAACTTCGGCTGGGGATCCATCGTATATCTGGCAGCGATCGCCGGCATCAATTCGGAACTTTATGAGGCGGCTTCCGTGGATGGAGCGGGACGTTTCCGCAAAATGTGGAATATCACCCTTCCGGGTATCAAGCCTACGATCGTGGTCTTGCTGATCATGAATCTGGGTAACATTCTGGGCAGTAATTTTGATCGTCCTTTCGCGTTCCAGAATAATCTGGTCATGAATGTGGCGGATGTAATTTCTACCTATGTATATCGAACCGGTATCAAGGGACTGCAGTTCTCTTTGACAACGGCGGTCGGCCTGTTCCAGTCGGTGGTCGGCGTGCTCTTCCTGCTGATGGCTAACTGGCTGTCCAGAAAACTTGGAGAAAGGGGGATCTGGTAATGAAAGTAAAATCAACTTCCGCAAAAATCGGCGATTGGGTTTTTGTCCTGATCTGTGTGCTGATCAGTATCATCTGTGTGGTGCCGATGATCAATCTGCTGGCAAAGTCCTTGAGTTCAACGGATTATCTGGTAAAGAATGCGGTTTCACTCTGGCCCAAGGGCTTTAACCTGGACGCGTATAAGACGGTTCTGAGTGATCCCAAGTACATCAGGGCATTCTTCTGGACGGTATTTTTGACGGTGGTCTGTACGTTTGTTTCTCTGACCATGACCGTGCTGTGTGCTTATCCGCTTATCTTTGACAAGTTAAAGGGGCGCGGCGTGATCAATATTATCATCACGATCACCATGTTTTTTAACGCAGGTACGATTCCCAACTATCTGCTTATGCAGAACCTGGGACTTCTGGACAATCCGCTGGTGTTGATCCTGCCCAGCTGTCTGAGCGTTTATAACATGATCATCATGAGGAGCTTCTTCTATGGCATCCCGGACAGCTTAAGGGAGTCTGCGGAAATAGACGGCGCCAGTTTCATCCAGATTATGATGAAGATCTATGTACCGCTGTCCAAACCGGTTATGGCCACACTGGCATTGTTCTATGCAGTGGGACGCTGGAACGGTTATTCGGACGCACTGTTATATATGAAGAAAACGGAATTCTATCCGCTGCAGCTGCTGCTGTACAACATCATCAACAATATTAACTCGGTAGAGGTTGCAACGCAGGAGGGCTTCTCATCCCCGGGACTTACGGCATCTTTAAAGGCAGCGATCGTTATGTTTTCCACAATACCGATCCTGTGCGTATATCCCTGGCTGCAGAAATATTTTATCCACGGTGTGACCATGGGGGCTGTAAAGGAATAACCGGATCCTTTCTACGGATTCGTTCATTCAAAATAAACTAAAAACAGGGAGGTAAGACGATGAAGAAAAAATTAATTGCGATTCTGCTGTCAGGTACTATGGTAGCGCTGACGGCATGTGGCGGCGGCAATGCAGGCGACTCATCCGCTTCGGATGCAGGTTCTTCCGCAGGGGATTCTCAGGAAGCGGCAGAGGATTCCGGGGATGCGGGAGAAGGTGCAGAGGCAGCCGGAGACGCGGCAGCAACCGGTGAGCTGGTGGACGGTAAGTTTGCAGAGACCAGACACATTACGGTTGAGGTTTATGACCGCGGTAACGACGGCGGTTCCGATCCGACCAACAATATGTACACAGAGTATATCAAGAAGGGAATGCTGGAAGACCACAATGTTGAGGTGGAATTCGTAAAGGTGCCCCGCTGGACTGAGGTGGAGGAGATCAACAACCTGCTTGCGGCAGGAACGGCTCCTGATATCTGTGTATCATACAGTTATCCTACGGTTCTTACTTATGCCGAGATGGGAGGAATTCTCGATCTCAGCGGTTATGTGGAGGATTATAAGTCCGAACTGACCAATCTGTGGGACTGGCTTGGTGAAACCAATATCTATTGGGACAAAGATCCCGTAGACGGCACGATCTGGGCGATTGAAGGAAAGATCGCAGTTAATAACCGTATTAATACGTTTGTCCGTAAGGACTGGCTTGACACATTGGGACTCAGCGCGCCTACGACGACGGAAGAGTTTGAAGAGATGTTGATTGCGTTTGAAGAGAATAAGGATACGCTTCTCGGTGCGGATGCAGATAAGTTGATCCCTTATTCCGTAAGTTACGATGTTGGCTGGAGAGCAGCTACTTTGATCGAGTCCTTTATCGATCCGGATATTTCCGACAAGGAAATGTATGTCAACGGATATGATGACAGAAAGCTGACCCAGAACGGTACCAAGGAAGCCGTAAGACTTTTGAACAAATGGTACAATCAGGGACTGTTGTGGGATAACTTCGCATTATACGGCAGCGGCGATACAACGGAAGACGATATGATGAAGGCAGGCTATGTGGGCGCTTTCACGCATAACTGGGATTATCCTTTCCGTAACGGTGAGGACAGCATCAATGTTAACCTGCAGAGAAACGTAGGGGAAGATGCATGCTATATCGCGATCGATCCTTTTGATGACTCCAAGGGAACCCATACCAAGTATGTATCCAGTACGGCCGGCGATCGTAAGATCTTCTTCCCGCACACCAACGATGAGCCTCTGGCTTGTATGTTGTATCTTGACTGGATCAGCGATCCGGAGCATATTCAGTATCTGCAGATCGGTGACGAGGGCGTGACGCATAACGTATTGGAGGGCGGTGCGATCCAGACGGTTGCAGCGACAGGCGATGCTATCATGAACTCCGGAATGAATATCGACTATACCATTACCTGTAACGGCCTGCACTTTGCAGACGAAGAGTTGACGAAACTCTCCCAGGCGTATAACTATGCAGGCATTGATCCTGATATTGTTGCAGAGGCGGATAAGATCGCGCAGACCGATGCGGTTCCGGCCAAGAATGTTAACGTAGGAGCGATCGAGGCGGAAGCAAATATCGGTGATACTTTGAGCGCGAAGCGCGATCAGGTTTACGACAATGCAGTGATCGCATCGGAAGCTGATTTCGACAGTGTTTGGGACAGTATGCTGGCAGATTACCTGAATTCAGGCGGCCAGGCGATCATGGATGAGCGTGCCGCAAAATGGCAGGAGACATTCGGCGATACGGATATGCTTCCTTAAAAGCCGGATCAGGTTACAGTAAGGAATGAATGATTGATGCAAAGGGGGCTGTTGTAAAAGCGGATGGATCATCTGCCGGAGCAATGGCCTCCTTTTTGTATCAGGTGAACCTTGCTTTTCAAACGGCAGGCGAACTATAATAAAAACAGTTGTGAACAGACTTTATGCGCAGACTCCGTAAATGGAGCCAAAATGCAGCGCAGAAATGGAGAAAACTATGGAAATGACACTCAGATGGTATGGAAGTAAATTTGATACGGTCACGCTTAAGCAGATCCGTCAGATTCCGGGGGTGACGGGTGTGATCACCACACTTTATGACGCGGCTCCGGGGGAGGTGTGGAGCAGAGAGAGGATTCATGCCCTGAAGGAAGAGGTGGAAGCCTCGGGACTGCACATTGCGGGAATCGAGAGCGTAAATATCCATGATGACATTAAGATCGGCGGGGGCGACAGGGACCGGTATATCGCCAACTATATTGAAACCCTCGAGAATTTAGGCAAAGAGGGCATTCACATGGTATGCTACAATTTCATGCCGGTGTTTGACTGGACAAGGACGGAGCTGGCAAGGGTAAGGCCGGACGGTTCCACGGTGCTTGCCTACACGCAGGAAGCGGTGGATGCGCTGGATCCGGAGAAGATGTTTGCGTCTATCGCGAAAGACACGAACGGAACGGTGATGCCTGGCTGGGAGCCGGAGCGTATGGCAAGGGTAAAAGAGCTTTTTGAGATGTATCAGGATGTGGACGGAGAGAAGCTGTTTGCCAATCTGCAGTATTTTCTGGAAAAGATCATGCCGGTGTGCAATCAATATGATATTAACATGGCGATCCATCCGGACGATCCTGCATGGAGCGTTTTCGGACTTCCCAGAATCATTATCAACAAAGAGAACATCCTGCGGATGATGAAGATGGTGGACGATCCGCACAACGGCGTCACCTTCTGTTCCGGTTCTTATGGGACGAATCTGGAAAACGATCTGCCGGATATGATCCGTTCCCTGAAAGGAAGGATTCATTTTGCCCATGTGCGTAATCTGAAATTTATCACGCCCGATAATTTTGAAGAGGCGGCACATTTATCTTCTGACGGGAATTTTGATATGTATGAGATCATGAGAGCGCTCTATGATATCGGATTCGAGGGACCGATCCGCCCCGATCACGGAAGGATGATCTGGGATGAAGTGGCAATGCCGGGCTACGGCCTGTACGACAGGGCATTGGGAGCGGCCTATCTGAACGGACTTTGGGAAGCCATTGTGAAAGGAGCTGAAAAAAGATGAGATTAGACGAACAGGGGCTGCAGAACAGGCAGGCCTGGGAAGCGGCCGGCTATGAGCTGCCGGGATTTGACCGGGAGCAGATGATCGCCAAAACAAAGGAAGCCCCCTTCTGGGTGCACTTCGGAGCGGGCAATATTTTCAAGGCTTTTCTGGCAAATGTGGTGCAGAGACTTTTGAATGACGGCACATTGGACAGAGGGCTTGTGGCGGCGGAGGGCTTCGACTATGAGATCGTCGAAAAGATGAACCGCCCCCATGATGATTACAATATCCTGGTCACGCTGAAGGCCGATGGGAATGTGGAAAAGACAGTGATCGGGAGCATTGCGGAATCGTTGATGCTGGATTTCGAAAATCAGGCTGAGACCCTGCGGTTAAAGGAGATCTTCCGCATGGATTCCCTGCAGATGTGCACCTTCACCATCACGGAGAAGGGTTACAGTCTGGTGGATGGAACGGGCCGTTATCTTCCGGCGGTGGAAGCAGACTTTAAGGGAGGACCGGATGCCCCTTCCAGCTATATGGGCAAGGTGGCGGCGCTTCTTTATACCCGCTATCAGGCGGGCCAAAAGCCCATCGCCATGGTCAGCACGGACAACTGTTCCCACAACGGGGATAAGCTGTATGCGGCCATCAGTACCCTTGCCGGGAAATGGGTGGAGAATGGCAGGGCAGAAGAAGGATTCCTCCGGTATGTGGACGACCGGAATAAGGTGACCTATCCCTGGACCATGATCGACAAGATCACACCCAGACCGGATCCCTCCGTGGAAAAGATTCTGCTGGAGGACGGCGTGGAAGGGCTGGAGCCGGTGATCACTTCCCGAAATACCTATGTGGCTCCCTTTGTCAATGCCGAAGAGTGTGAGTATCTGGTGGTAGAGGACGCCTTTCCCAACGGCAGGCCCGCGCTGGAAAAAGGCGGCGTGATCTTTACTGACCGGGAGACCGTCGATAAGGTAGAGAAGATGAAGGTCTGCACCTGCTTAAATCCCCTCCATACGGCGCTGGCGGTTTACGGATGTCTGCTGGGCTACCAGAAGATCTCAGAAGAGATGCAGGATGAAGAGCTTGTAAAGCTGGTGCAGAGAATCGGTTATACGGAGGGGCTGCCGGTGGTGGTAGACCCCGGAATCCTTGCTCCCCGGGAATTTATTGATACGGTCCTTACGGTGCGTGTTCCCAATCCTTTTATGCCGGATACGCCCCAGAGAATTGCCACGGACACCTCGCAGAAGCTGGCGATCCGCTTTGGCGAGACGGTGAAGGCTTATCAGAGATCACCGGAGCTTACCGTGCAGAGCCTCGAGATGATCCCTCTGGTATTTGCCGGATGGCTGCGTTATCTGATGGCGGTGGATGATGCGGGAAATGCCTTTACGCTGAGCCCGGATCCCCTCCTTGACACGGTGTGCCCCTATGTGAAGGGACTTGCGCTGCAGCCGGATCAGGATGTGGAGGCGCATGTGGAGGAGGTGCTTAAGATGAAGCAGATCTTCGGGGTAGACCTGTATGAGGCAGGACTGGCAGAAAAGGTGTGCGGCTATCTGCAGGAGCTGACGACCGGAGCAGGAGCTGTGCGCAGTACGCTGCAGAAGTATGTGTGAAGCGGCGGCGGAGTATTGTTGCGCCGAACGGTCGAAGATGCGTTCCGTGCAGAAGTATGTATGAAGCAGCGGCGGAAGGTGCAGACTGGAAGTGACATTCCCGGTGGATTGTGGTAAAATAGGAACGCAGCAGCACGTAGTATGATTTTTTGACAGTTCCTGGGAAGGGGAGCGTGAGGAGAAATTTTTCACACGCAAATCTGTGCCTGCAGCCCAAATTCTCAGGCTATGGAAAGGCATGGTTATTTTATGAAATTTGCGGCACCCGAGGCTTCTGTACTGATCGTAGATGACAATGAAATTAATTTGGAAGTGACAGCGGCCCTTTTGGAACCGCTTAAGATGAAAGTTGATCTGGCGGACAGCGGCAAGCGGGCGCTGATTCTGGCGCATCAGAAAAGATATCACCTGATATTTATGGATCAGATGATGCCGGATCTGGACGGAGTGGAGACGACGAAAAGGCTTCGCCGCCTGCCGGATGCCTATTGCCGCACGGTGCCGGTCATCGCCTTGACAGCCAATGCATTCTCGGAGGTCAGGGAGGAACTGCAGCAGGCCGGGATGAATGATTATCTGGCAAAGCCGGTGGAAGCGAAGGATCTGTATCGGTGTGTTTTGAAGTGGATTCCGCGGAAGCTGATCATTGTCTCGCAGGAGCAGCAGAAGCCGGGCGGTTCACCGGCGGCAGCCGGCAGGGCAGAATCAAAAGAAATGACAGCCGCAAAAGCGCCGGAAAGAGCGACAGGAAGTGCCGGCGCTGCATCTGCAGTCCGGACGAAGCCGGCAGCAATGGCAGATACAGGTACGGGATCGGCAGAGAGTGCGGCAGACAGCGGTAAAGTACAGGGCAGCAGTACACTGCCGCAGCTGCCGGGCATTAATCCGGCGGACGGCATCCGTTATACCGGCAGTGAGAAGATGTGGTTGAAGCTGCTCGGTGATTTCTACAAGTTGATCGATTCCAAGGCCAAAAAGCTGGAGAATTGTGTGGAGGACGGCCTGATCCGGGATTATACGATCGAGGTACATGCATTGAAGAATACAGCACGGATGATCGGTGCAGCCCGGTTGTCCGAACATTTCTTCCAGATGGAGAAATGCGGCAAAGCCGGAGAGGTGGAGACGATCCGGCAGGAGACGCCCGGCCTGATCCGGGAACTGAAAAGCTACAAAGAAATCCTGCGTCCTTTTGGGGAGAAGAATGACCGGAATAAGCGGGAAGTACCTGTCTCGGAGTGGATCGCGCAGTTGAAGGTCATGCGGGATGCCATGGAGAGATTCAGCCTGGATACGGTGGATGAGACCATGCAGCAGCTGGAGCAGTACCGGGTGCCGGAACAATGCAGTGAGTCGATGGAGCTTCTGCGGGCGGCGGTGGCGGATGTGAAGATGAAGGACGTGATGGATGCCGCGGAGCGGATGATCGCGGAATTGCAGCCCTGAGGCGATTCGTTACAAAGGAAAAGAGTCTGCATAATGGTGTGGCGGCTATAAGGTATATTAGCAGTCATGCCGTTATACGGACTCTCTTTCTATGTGTTACTTTTTTGTTCTGTTATTTCTAACTGTTCTGTATGTTACAGCTTCTTTCCGGTCAACAGTTCATATCCCTGCAGGTACTTGTCGATGGTCTTCTGCACGATCTCCTGCGGGAGGGTCCAGTCGTGGCCTTCGTTGCTCTTTAACCAGTCTCTTGCAAACTGCTTGTCGAAGGAGGGCTGGCCGTGGCCGGGTTCATAGCCTTCCGCGGGCCAGAAGCGGGAACTGTCGGGGGTCAGCATCTCGTCGCCCAGAACGATATTGCCTTCTTCATCCAGTCCGAACTCAAACTTGGTGTCCGCGATGATGATACCACGCGTCAGAGCGTATTCTGCACATTTTTTGTAAAGTGCGATGGTATAGTCACGCAGTTTGGAAGCGTATTCTGCTCCCCTGCCGGGAAATCTCTGTTCCAGATAATCCACACTCTGTTCGTAGGAGATGTTCTCGTCGTGATCGCCGATCTCCGCCTTGGTGGAAGGGGTGTAGATGGGTTCGGGCAGCTTGTCCGATTCCTGCAGGCCTTCCGGCAGCGTGATGCCGCAGACAGTGCCGTCTTTTACATAGCTTGCCCAGCCGCTTCCGGTGATGTAGCCGCGCACGATGCATTCGATGGGCAGCATCGTAAGCTTCCGGCATAACATGCTGTTGCCGTCAAATTTCTCCTGACGGAAGAATTCCGGCATGTCCTGAACATCCACAGAGATCATATGGTTGGGCAGGATATCCTGGGTCATATCGAACCAGAATCTGGACATCTGTGTCAGGACGGTGCCTTTCTTCGTCACCTGATTCTTTAAGATCACATCGAAACAGCTGATGCGGTCTGTAGCGACCATGATCAGACTGTCGCCGTTGTCGTAAATCTCTCGTACTTTGCCTTCTTTGATGGGTTTTAATTCAGTCATGATAAACCTCCGTGTATTGTACTTTTATAGGATCAGTATTCCAGTTCGGGATTTTCGCCGGTTTCATACTTTCTGATGTGCTACAGCAAATATTATAGCGGATTCTACAGCGGGTGTAAAGCAGGTCACGGCAGATATTTTCACGATTGGTAACAGTTCAATAAACTGCACAATACGCCTGTGGCCACCGTTCTACATTTTTTTTAAACCGTTTGCGGTTCTGCTGCATCTAATTAGTAAGAAACAACAAACGAGTTTGAAGTTTCATACTTGCATTCCATGGCAGATTCTGATACAAATACCCGGGGAAGTACTTAGCACGCTATATGGAATGACATGGGATGCAGCAGGGGAAAATGACACATCGGAAAACGAGGAAAGACAATGGAAAAAGAACAGTTTGTAAATCTTATGTCTCAGGTAGAGGCTGACATGTTTCACCTTGCCTTCTCTGTGCTGCACAGGGAACAGGAATGTGCTGATGCGGTGCAGGAAGCAGTGGTAAAAGCATATGCAGGACGAAATACGTTGAAGAAGCAGGAGTATTTCAAGACCTGGATCATGAGGATCCTGCTCAATGAATGCTATGCTCTGCTGCGCCGGCAGAAGCGTCTGATTCCCATGGAAGAGCAGGTGTTGGATGCGCAGGTGGATTTTGGTAATTATGTGAAGGAAGAATATCTGGATCTGTATAAGGCGATTGATGCCCTGAAAGAGAAAGACAGGATCTGCGTGCTTTTGTACTATATAGAGGGCTATTCCGTCAGGCAGATCGCGCAGATCATGCAGATGCCTGATGGTACCGTCAAAAGCAGGCTGCGCAGGGCCAGAATACAGTTGAAGAACAGGTTGGAGGATTAGGAGGTCCGGAATGAAGAGAGATATTTATAAAGAATTACCCGAAAATTTTCACAGACAGTTTGAGCAGACCCTGTCGCAGTTGGAAGAGAATCCTTCCGGTATCAAGAGAGGACGTCGAAAGTATGGCTTGATTCTTGCGGCGGCCATTCTTGCCTGTGCATCCGTGACGGCAGTGGCAGCCGGTATGATGGAATGGCATAAAAGCCTGTCTGCTCATTTTGGGACGGATCAGGAATTGGAAGACAAGCTTTCGATGGAACATGTGGCGTCGGTACAGGATACCGTAACGGAAGGAAATGGAATGAAATTTGAGGCCCTGCAGGCAGTCAGGACAGATTCCTACGGTTATTTTCTGATTGAAATGACAGTGCCGGACGGCATAGAAGAATGGAATGGAGATATTCTGTTTGAAGAATGTGAAGTCGTAGGGACAGATTTCGGATGTGTCTACGGGTTTGTGGAGGATTCCTTTGCAGAACAGAAGGTACTGTTGGAACTGCAGATCATGTATTATGAAGAAAAGCTGCCGGATGGAGCCAGGATCCGTGTAAGATTAAAAGATCTGGTGCAGACAGAGCAGACGGAAACAGTTGCCTGTCTGGCAGCGGGGGAGTGGGAGATTCCTCTGCGTCTGCCGGCAACGGCCAATCTGGTGCAGTTCTATCAGCAGGAGACTTGTGTGCTGGGGCAACATGAACTGCTTTTCAGTAAGATGGAGATCAGCCCTTTCCGGATTCGGATGTATACGGAAAAAGAAGCCGCACAACATGCCGTATGGGGAAAGACGGTGTATCTGACAGGGGTGCGGTATGAGGACGGGAGCGTCGTAGAAGAGAACGGAATGCAGTTAAGTATGTCCGGGCATATGGACGAGGCGGAGGAATTCTGCTTTGAGATCTCTCTGGATACGGCCATAGATCCGGATAAAACGGCAGCGCTTTTGCTCTATGACGGCGGAGAAGAGAGGGAGATTGCTCTTGGACGGACAAAGGCAGCGCAGGCGAATCCGGCCGGAGATACGACGGGTAAGGAGGCAGAGCGCAATGCGCAGCTCACAGAAAACGGCGGCGGACAGATATCGGACGTGCAGATTTTGTCCGTGTCATATGGAAATGTGATATTTGAGGAAGGGCAATCAGTCTGGCTCTGGGATGCCCGGTGCGGCGGAAAGGAGGAATTGATCTCTCTGGCAGCGTGTGATTTTTCCCGGGAGCAGGGCGGAGAGATCGGTGTAAGCCAGAAAGGCCAGATACAGATACTGCCAAAGACAGGCAGTGGAGAAATCTACTTGTATACGATCGCTGATCGGAGCATGCAGGCGCTGGAAGCGGAGACATTCTGGCCTTGGGCTGGTTATGAAGCATATTTGGAACGTTTTCAGAATATTGCGGATATCATCCCGGAGGCTGATGAGCGGTATTCTTCGCAGGCTCTGTTATCGCAGGGAGGATGGTATTATCTGTACAGCGGGGATGGCTCGACCGGAAATATGGAACTGAAAGTGGTTGAAGAATAAGAGTGGTCTTTGGTTTCAGTTCCGCCCGGCGGCCTATGGTAAAGACCATGTACATTTCCTGATACAATCCGTGCCAACATACAGCCTGCAAAAGATTATATAAAGAGCGAAAAGTATCATAGCCAGGGAAGGATTTGCAAATCACATGAACTGTCACCACGAGTGCATCACCTGAATATGTCTTGAAGAACAGGCGCAAATATGATATTATATCTTTTACGAAAACGATTTGTTAAAATGGAGGTGTAATAAGATGATTTAGTTTTCCTGCCAACAGATATTTGGTATGATAGTGGTTTTTCGGTGATGACAGCCGTCTATTTATCGTACCGTTTTGCAGGAAAGCAAATCCCCTTTTTACTGATCATATGGTATGTCCTTTAGGATAGCTATGACTTTTTATTCGGTTGCAGGGATTTTTTTCCCTGCAGCCGAATTTTTATATGAAGGAGTGGAAAATGAATGAGAAAACAGATGCAATTAAAACATCAACTATTTTTGCATAGTAAAGCATGGCTTATGGTGGCAATTCTTTCAATGGTTGTCCTTAGTGTATATAACTTAGTGGTATCGTGGCTTCTTCAAAAAATTATTGACATAGCGGCAGGTAACGACTCCACATCACTTGGTTTAACAGCACTGATTGCCGCTGTCACGTTTGTAATTTTTATGATCGCATATTTTATTTACCGCACTGCAAGGCCAAAATTTATTCAAACAGCAATGGAGCAGTACAAGGCAGGCATTTTCGAAAAAATAATGGGAAAGAAAATTGGTGCATTATCCAATGAAAATACTGGAAAACTGATATCTGCTCTCACAAATGATATGCGCTCGGTTGAGGACTACTATCTTGATGGCATTCTTACTGTTGTCGATATCAGTGTAAGTTTTGCAGGTGCGCTCATTCTAATGCTATGGTACAGTCCGGTTTTAACGCTTGTAGCAGTCCTGCTGTCCATTATGCCGATCGTCATATCGCTCTCGCCCGCAAAAAAACTGGCTGAGGCGGAGAAAAAGGTTTCCGAAGGGAATGCAGGATATGTTGAAATTATAAAGGACATTCTTTCAGGTTTCCCGGTTATAAAAAGCTTTCGGGCAGAAAGAGAAATTCAGGAACGGTTTGAGGTAGATAACAGCAAAATCGAAAACATTAAGTATGCCAGAAGATATGCAGAGGAAAATGTTAATTTGCTCAGCACCGCCGCCAGCATAATAATGCGGCTCGGCGTTTTTGTAATCGGTGCATGGATGGCTGTATCAGGAACGGGAATTACACCGGGAATTGTGCTGGTTTTCCTGCAGTTGGTTACATTTGTCATTTCGCCAATAGAAAGAATGCCGGTGATTCTTGCAAATAGAAAAGCAGCCATAGCGATTATGGATAAATTATCACATTTCCTGTTCGAGCAGGAAGCAGCCAGCGGCGAAGAGATACCTCATACCCTGACACATGGCATTTCTATTCGTGATCTGTCGTTTGGTTATGAAGAGGAAAAAGAGATCCTGCACCACATTCATCTTGATTTTGAACCGGGAAAGAAATATGCGATTGTCGGCGGCTCCGGTTCAGGCAAAACGACCTTATTAAATCTCATTATGCAAACATATGATAATTATGAGGGCAGCATTATGTTTGATGAGACTGAGCTACGGCAAATTTGCCCTGATTCGCTTTTTCAGATGATATCTCTTGTGCAGCAAAGTGTATTTGTCTTTAACGATACAGTCTACAATAACATTACACTTTACAAAGATTTCCCGGATGATGATGTTCGATCAGCTATTGCCAGGGCAGGGCTTTCGGAGCTGATTGCCAGTCATGGGGAGGGTTATATTTGCGGTGAGAATGGAAGTGCACTGTCTGGTGGTGAAAAACAAAGGATTTCTATTGCGAGAGCATTATTGAGAAACACATCCGTCTTGCTGATGGATGAAGCGACTGCCGCATTGGATGAGATAACAGCAGGCAGCATTATGAACTCCGTTTTAGCAATGGAGAATATTACACGCGTTATTGTAACCCATAGATTGGAGGAAAATGTATTAAGGGAATATGACGAAATCATTGTTTTGCACCGGGGAGAAGTAGCAGAGAGAGGGACTTTTGACCATTTGATCAATAGACGTGGATTATTCTATTCGCTATTTACTGTTTCGCAATAAAAAAACTGAATATTGAAGCCGCAAGTTGATGTATAACAGGGCAGGTTGCATTCGGGAGAAGAACCGCCTGATGTGGAAGGCCTGACCAGAAAGCATACGCTTCCTGTCAGGCCTTCCAGAATCTTCGCCTGCCGGCTATAATTGACATTGGCATGAACTGTAACTCACTGCCCGGAAACATAATCTATTTAGTCAGTATTCTTTTTTGTAATAAATAATCACACCAAACCCAAACACCTACCCCGTCGCCTTGTTTTAGACTTTTATTAGAGCGATAAACTGGAAGTTATTGAATCGGTAACAATTCCATATTTTTTGCTCGTTTTAGATTTATTTTAAGGTCTTCATATTCAAACGGCTTGCCATGTCCCGGATATATTAGATTTGGTCTAAGTGCAATGATTGTTTCCCAGGATTTCAGAAAAGCCGTTTTGTCCTCTGCCCAAATGGTTATTCTATGTAAACTTGGCAAGCCGTTCATAGCAGCGTCACCGCAGAATAGAGAACCGTCATTTAGTAAAAGCGATATGGAATCGGCGGTATGACCGGGAGTATCAATAATTTTTCCTTGCAGTAAAAGTTCCACTTGCTTACGGTTTTGTTCGGTCACTTGAATACATCTACATTGATATTCTTGCTTTATTGAGGGAAACAAATGCTTACCTTTGCCAACGAATTTCATTAAATAACAAAAGAACAAGGCAATCTTAGTTGTGCAACCGCCATGAAAAGAGTTTTGCCCTCTATATAATCTTTCTAATGCTTTGTCGCTCATAACGATTTGGAGGTCAGGGCATTCCGAAAGTACTTCATTCAGATAACCTGCGTGGTCATCGTGAGCGTGTGTCAAAAAAATATATCGTATCTGTTGAGGATCTATTTGCATCTTTGCCAGTTGCTTTTTAAAATGTGCAAATCCGCTTTCATACCCTGTATCAATCAGTACATAGCCTTTGTCAATAGGATATATCCAATTATTTACGATCCTGCTTCCTGCATTGAGCACAGGTGTTCTCTCCTTTCATTCATTTTCATCGGCGTTAACTTTCAATTTTTCGGTCTGTCTGTACCGTAGAAATTATACCACATTCACTTACGGAATGCCAGTTTCAACAGCGTGTAGGATACACAATAGAAAATCCTGCTTGGAAACAATGCAACTGTCTTAAAACCGCCAGAACTTGTAGAGCTAATGAAACAAAAGATATACGAATTACAGAGTATTATTGTATGTAATATTGACGTATAAATGAGAGAGATTCCGTAGTAGTCGGCATTGTATCAAAATCTAAACTTTTGGATTTTGATACAATGCTTCTTTTGTTCCTACCGGCGCGGGGCTGCCCCCGCTAACTGACTTTCTTTTCGGCTGGTTGCTGACATTGGCCATGAACTGTAACTCACTGCCCGGAAAGATAATATATTTAGTCAGTATTCTTTTTTGTAATAAATAATCACACCAAACCCAAACACCTA
>OFFT01000364.1_pt1 | contig 34938 bp, 28 predicted proteins | sample 1521581 | NCBI WGS metagenome assembly OFFT01 (sample SAMEA3504084, study PRJEB24116) | mouse gut metagenome | biome: mouse gut; feature: mouse-associated habitat; material: faeces | place: Denmark | collected 2011
ATAGGTGCCAGCCCTAATTTTTCAACTGCTCAAAAAACTTTAGCGGACAGTAATATTTTTCAGTGCTTTCTGCGGCTGCGCGAAAGTGGCGTCGGCCTCGAAGATGAACGATTTTCTGAATACTATAGCAAGAATGAGCACCAGAACGCAGACGGCGGCATTGAATATGAAGGAGAAATTGGGATCAGCCCCGGCATGGAAGAGAGTCTTCATACCGCCCACAATAAAGGGTACGCAGGAGATCCCGATATAATTACATGTGAGCAGATAGGAGAAATAGGCAGTGGATTTCGCGCTGGTCGGAGCAAGAAATGAAGTCTTGTCGTAGATGACCGGCTGAACCACACCGTAGCCAAGACCCATGATGAACACACCGAGGATATACGCGGCATAGTGGTGGAAAAGTCCGCAAGTGAGCAGACCTACCACGCAGAGGAATATGGCAAACTGGATGGTCCGTTCCTTAAAGTAAGATATGATCGACGTGAGGAAGAATCCGGAAACTGTAGCCGAGGCGAAGAACATCGCAGTAGCCACACCGACATCGCCGGTGGAAAGGCCGTAATGCTTCATGTCGAATGGGAGATAATAGGAAACCACCTCAGTGGCGTAGGTCATGACCAGATAGAGAGCCATCACCCCTATCAGCAGCTTGACTGCCACAGAACCCTGGAAATGGAAGTTCGGTGAGGCAGGCTTCTTGAGCCGCACGCTGGTTTTGATATCATCATCGGAGGGTTTGTCCGGTTCGGCACGTGGTTCCAATGGAGGAGGCGGCAGCAGAATCTTATGACTGTCGATATAATCCGCCGTCATGTAGCGCATCAGGAGCAACGGAACGACCGGAAGCATGTAGACTATAAAAGACAGGTGCCAGTTGAGCGAGGCCACCCAGCCGACGAAAAGCGTGGCAAAGATAACCGAAAAATTGGAAAGGCTCGATTTCATGCCGAGCTGACGCGTACGCTCCTTGCCGACGAAATACTGGGATATGAGACTTGCCGCAAGCGGAATGACAAGACCGCAGCCCACACCGAGCAGACAGCTGAGCAGAATCAGCTCGATCATCGACTTGGCGAAGAAATATAGCACTCCGGTCAGAGCGTAAATTCCCAGACCTATGCCGAGAATCCACATCTGATTCTTCTGAGTGCATATCTTGCCGGAACATAATATAAAAGGAATGGTGACAAGATTCGGGAGCACCGTCAGCAACTGGATTTCCATCTCGGTGACATTCGGAAACACCTCGTTGAGTTTTCCCATGATGGGCGATATGGCAAGCCCGGGAAGATTCACCACAAGCGATATGGAGAGTATTGCGAGCAGTGATACAAATGGAATTTTACCGTAACCGGTATTTACGTATTTCATAGTACAAGCAATAATTGTTACCAAGGGATATATTCCGGAAACCCTATTTCCGGAATATGTGTGTTCTAATTATTAAAACATCCGGACACCATGAATGTTTTTCGAAAGTAATGACTATTTTTTTACAATATTACCACAATCTTTCAGGACTTAGCCATAAATAACAATAAGTATCGACAAATCCAAATAAATGCTAAACCATTGTGATGATTGCTTGTTAATTTAGATATAAACGCGAAAAACACATCACGCGGCTGGAGGAGTTGCTTCCGACCACATGAGAGATAATTTCTATATTCTATGAAAACACATTACTTTATAGCAACCCTCGCCTTATTGCTTTGCACACAGGGCGTATCCGGACAGGACTCCCTGCCGTCGCGCGAGAGAAGCATCCTGTTCTGCAAGCCGGATGCCGAAGTAAAAGAGATTCTTCAGGCCGCCAAGGCCGAGGAGCCGGGCCGCATCAAGGCACCGGCTTTCGTGCTTAAAACCTCCGACAACAAATTCATAATGACAATCGGAGGAGAGATCAACCCTATTCTGGGATGGGATATAGGTAATGACCTCTATGAGCAGCCGGGTGCCGGTATCTCGTTTGTGACATCTGCCATACCGGTTCCGGCCCAGCGCGATCACAAGGCCGATTTCTACATCAATCCCATCAACGGCTCGCTTGACCTGCAGGTGGTGGCGTTCGCCAACACTCCCGACCAGCTGACAGGATATGTCAAGGCGGGAACCAACGGCGTAAATTCGCAGGTGATGCTTCAACGCGCATGGCTCTCCTACCGTAATTTCACGGTGGGTATGAAACTCACCCTCTTTCAGGACGGCTATGCCTGCCAGCCTCCGACTATAGACCCCCAGGGACCTTCCGGATGTGTCTCGGCAGTTGCATACGAAGTCGGCTACACTTCGAAATCCTACAACGGATTCCGGTTCGCCGCCGCCATCGATGTCCCCTCCTACTACTCGTCGAACGGATATTACCGCGGAAAGGACTACAGAAAATATGATGATACCAAAGCACTCTCCACCGATGTGGCACAACTTTGTCCCGACATACCGGTATGGGTGGAATACAGCTGGTCGAAGTGGAACCGCATCCGTCTCTCAGGAATATACCGCCATATCTCGTACCGTGATCTTCTCAACGACCGTCTGCGGGGAGCGTCGGGATGGGGAGTGATGCTTTCTGGCAACGTGCAACCCGCAAAACCGGTGATACTCTACTATCAGATCGCATACGGAGAGGGCATCGGGGCCTATCTGCAGGATATAGCTGGAAAACCTCTCTCATGGGTACCGAGCAACAGCGAACCCGGCCGTCTTAAACCTACTCCAATGTTGGGCGCAAACTTCGGAGTTACAGTCAACGCCACCGACAAGCTTCAGTTCAATGCCATGTTCTCCGAATCAAGAATATGGGATGTGGATGGCTATGCCAAGGCGCTTCCGGATGACGACAACTATAAATATGCCCTTTACGGAGCCGTGAACTGCTTCTATAACTTCACATCGTACCTGCAGCTCGGAGTCGAGTATATCTGGGGACACCGCCAGACATGGAACAAAGGGGGAGCCAACGACAACCGAATCCAGACACAGCTCGCCTTCACGTTCTGAGCCGCAGACAAACCAATTACAAATATCAACATTTAAAGGAAATAAGTCATGACAATCAAATCAGGATACGGCAACGGCACACTTCCGTTATGGGCGGTGTTCAACCTGTATGTGATTTTCATCATCACATCCATACCGGGACTCGCCATCTCCCCAATTATGGGAGACCTTCAGAAAATCTTCCCTGGCACAAGCCAGCTCGAGACCCAATTCTTAACCTTAGGGCCGAATATCGCGGCGATTCCATTCGTGTTCGCCGGAGGATGGATCGGTACAAAGTTCAACAACATGAAACTGCTGAACTGGACCTGTCTGTTCTACGGAATAGGGGGAGCGCTCTTCTTCTTCGCCCCGAACATGATCACGCTGATCATACTCAGTTTCCTTATCGGCATAGCGTCCGGAATCGTATCGCCACTCTCCACAGCCTTCATCGCCGATCTTTTCAGCGGAGAGCAGCGCACCAAACAGTACGGTTACACATCGGCAGTGCTCAACGGCGTGCTTATGGTGTCGGTGATCGCCACCGGCTATCTGGCCAAGATATGGTGGAGACTCCCCTTCCTGATCTACCTCCTTCCGCTCGTGCCACTTTTCTTCGCGCACAGATTCAAGAACTACATCAAGGAGCCTGCGGACATCCGCAACAACGACGCCTCGAAAAAAGGCGTACCCAAGGTACATTACAAATTCTCGCAACAGGTCAACATCCCGATGCTCGTCCGTTACTGCATCTATTACTTCGTGATAACTCTTGTAATAGCCGCAATCAGCCTTTACATCCCGTTCAGATACACCAACTCCGGAACGGCCGGCGACCTCACCTCGATACTGTTCCTCGGAATCATGGCATCGGGCTTTACCCTCAACTGGTGTCTGCGAATCCTCAAGAACCATGTGGCGATAGCCGTAATGGCGCTGATAGCCATCGGGTTCCTGCTGATGGCTATCTCAGACGAAGCCGTGATAGTAGGTATCGGTATCCTGATTGCCTCCTACTTCTACGGCATAGCCCAGCCTTACTACTATGACCGGCTGTCGGTGGCCTCGACCCGCGTGGCCCTCACCCTCACACTGGCATGGTTCGCATCGATGGATTCCATCGGCAACGTCGTAGCGCCTTTCATCATCGACGGTATCGGCAAAGTGATGCATGTATCGACATCCACCCATCCTGTATTCGCATTCAGGATCTGTCTGTGGATATCTCTCATAGCACTCGGCATAGTGATTATCCGTAAGATCATAGTCAGCGCACGCAAGGATGAAAACCGGAAACATGCCGTAGTATCTGAAGCGGCCCAGGGACCGACATCCACAAGCGCAGCATCGGTCAATCCGGTCCCGTCGGATATTCCTCTCAAGAAAGTCTCCGACACTGAAATGGTTGAGATCGGGGCGCGCAACGCGGTTAAGGCAGCTGAACAGGCCGATCAGGCGGCCGAAGCTGCAGCTGAGGCAGCTCAGAAAGCGGCAACCGATGCTAAAAAGGCAGCGGCGGCGGCTCAGACCTCATCCGACGCCCTCGAAAAGGCTATCGAGAAATCAACCGGGCCGGCAAGACCGTTGGCTCCTGACAGTCCGATCACGCCGGACAAAAAGAATCCTGGCGATTCAAAAACCAAATGACAATAAATCTTATCTGAAAAGTTATGTATACACCAAAATTCAAAAACACAAAGCCGACCGAGTATGTGCTCGACGAGTACACCCGCGGGTTCGCCCAGTGCGTGGACAACAACTGGAACTATGCGGTCTATGCTCAGAATCCCGGCGTCAGCATCTACCAGAACGAGTACAATGCCGGCTATGTACAGGGAAAAGTCCAGACGGGAAAAACCATCAGGGCCACCAGAAACAACACCTGGCGATGGTATGTGCTCGATGAAGGTCCCGGAGCCGATTCGGTGACCCCTCCCCCCGCCGCAGTGGAAGCCGCGGTGAAATGTCTCAACGACAACTACGATTATCTCGTGGACTGGGCATACAGGAACCGGTCCGACGAAAAGGCGCAGGGAATAATCAGACTGATGTACCGTATGCTGGGCATCTATCACGGTGCGGCAGACAAGGCTCCTGTCAAAGATGTCAAGTTCGATGACCTGCGTCTCGCAGACATGGATCCGGAGGAGAGGAAGATGCACAGCGGCGATGAACCTCTGACATTTATCGACATCTACTTCATCAACGGACAGATGGACCTCTGGGATGCCGCCGGCAAGGAGATCGGACTGGCTCTCAACCAGGTGGCCAAGGATGACGAGAACATGAAACTCCGAACGCCGCTCAACGGATCGGAGGAGCGTCTGAAACCGGGACGCTGCTCGGGATTTGTGAAGATGATGGAGGACGGCAACATCTACTGGACTCACACAAGCTGGTGCTGCCTCTTCGCCCAAAGTTGCGCAATAACGTACGTGATCGGCTCCGACTTCCTGACCCAAAACACGTTCTGCCCCGGACAGTTCGGCTCTAACACCGATTTCGGATTCAACGGTCACGGAATCGGATTCAACGAGACCACCGAGACATACTTCTACAACGAGTCGAAGCCACTCGGCCTCTGGCTCACATGGAGAGCCGCCGCCGCCGAGATGTTCGCGCGCTCCATCGACGACTTCTACGACTATTTGAAGATGGACAACACGGGAACCTACCTCAACGCCTATATGCTTGTGGATGCCTACCGGGGAGAGTTCGGAATGATCGACATGAGCTACGCACGCTTCGCCCTCTTCAAAAGCGACGGCAAACAGCTCACCGTGAGCGACTCCACAGGCTACGAGCCCAACTTCCTCGACTGGGACCACCACATGGTTACCGAGACACATGTGCTCGGATGCAACATCCCGTCGTACAAGAGAATCTGGCGCGAACTGCAGACTATCGACGGAGCGCCCAAACGCCGCTACCAGCTGTGGCGCAACATCGCCAACGTCCATGACATGGAAAGCGCAAAGGCACTTGTGACCTACAACGAAAGTCTCGAGCCGATATCCATAGCCGGACGCTGGGACAAGAACATGGGGACATCGGAGTTCCTGCGCTATCAGCCACACGGGTCGATCGATGCCAAAGCGTTCAGCACCGCCAGAATCAGGGAGGTTCTTGAATCGCTGAGCATGAAGCCTTCGATAGACGGAAAAAAGACTTCGTTCGAGATGAAATTCGGAAGTCCATACATTGACGGCTCCCCCTTTATCTGGAGCGAAAGCCGCTGGGCCAGGTTCAAACTCCCCGAAGAGGAGGACTGCATCCCCGATGCCATCGACGGCGCATGGAATCCGGTGAAAATGTTCATGGAGTAATCCGGACAATATTCAACCATCATTAAAAGAAATATCATGGCTAATTATAAAGAAAATTTCAAAAACACGGAGGCTACCAGATTTGTCCTCGATGAATATACCTGCGGTTTCGCACAGTGCGTCGACAACAACTGGAACTATGCCATCTACGCGCAGAATCCGGACATCTGCATCTACCAGAACGAATACAACGCCGGATATGTGCAGGGAAAAGTCCAGACCGGCAAGACGATTCTGGCGACACGCGACAACTCATGGCGCAACTTCCTGATAGGAGCCACTCCCCAGGACGCCCTGTCGATAGAGGTCAGGCCGGAATACCTCACGACAGCTGCCCAGACCATAATCGAGAACTACAACTATACGTGCGACTGGGCGGAGGCCCGCAAGGATGACCCGATGGTACAGAAAATCATACGACTGATGATGCGCCAGCTGGGTATCTACGACGGAGCCGCCGGCAACGAGCCACGTAAGGATGTGGGTCTCGCCGACCTGAGACTGACAAACCATTCCTCAGAGCAGAGCAAGCTCGGCTACGACACAGACCCGCTCTCGTTTCTCGACGTGATTTTCATCAACTCGCAGTACGACCTGTTCGACTGCTTAGGCGACAAGCTCGGACTGGTTATGGGCTATGGCACTGTTCACAGGAAACGCGCGCCGGAAGACAAGCCGGACCACTGCACGGCATTCACCAAAGTGCTTCCCGACGGCAACGTGGTGTGGACGCACAACTCCTGGTGTTGCTTCTGGGCACAGTCCTGCGCGGTGACCTACGTGATCGGCGAAGACTTCGTGACACAGAATGCCAACTGCCCGGGCCAGTTCGGATCGAACACCGATTTCGGCTTCAACGGCAACGGCATAGGCTTCAACGAGACCACCCATGTAGACCTCTATGACAAGCCTAGGACAGCCGGTATATGGCTCACCTACCGCTCGGCTGCCGCAGAACAGTTCGCGCGCAGCATCGATGAGTTCTATGAGTACTGCAAGCTCGACAATACAGGCACATATCTGAACGGATATCAGCTTGTAGACGCCAACACGGGAGAGATCGGACTGATAGACATGAGCTACAACCGTTTCGTTCTCTTCAAATGCGACGGAAAGAAAATGGACATCGTCGACTCCACGGGTTACAAGCCCAATCACCTCGACTACGACCATCATCTGATCTCCACAAGCCATATTTTCGGAGTCAACCAGCCGGTATCGTGGTGGGTAGGCTACGAGCTCGAGAGCATGAACCTGCGTCCCATGCGCCGCAACCAGCTCTGGGCACGTCTGGGTACCGTGACCGACGTGGAGACTGCCAAAGACCTGATCACCTACACCGAGGACAGGGAACCGCTCTCGATCTATGGCCGGTGGGATCTCGGATACGGCACCACGGAGATGCCGAGAATACGTCCCGACGGTTCGGTCGACGCCAAGGCCTGCACAACAGAACTGATCAGGGAGACACTCGCCAGTCTGTCGAGAAAACCATCTATCACGGGCGACAAGCGATCGTTCTGGATGAAATACGGAACAGCCCACGTGCAACAGACTCCTTTCATCTGGAGTGCAAGCCAGTTCGCAGACATGAAGATGCCGGAGGAACAAGATTGTGTGCCCGACGCACTGGACGGCCGATGGAACCGCGTAAAGATGTTTATGGAATAAATGATCAAAATCAAAGGGACGGCCGCAGCGGACCGTCCCTTTCTTTATACTTGTCTCCTAATGGAAGACAATATTGTGGCTTTCAGCTGTCAGAACCAACGCACGTATGCGAAATCCTGACGGTGCGGCAGCCTGTCGTTCTTGGGATACATCCTGAGGGAGTAGCGGAACACTCCCGCCTCCTTCATCTGATCCTTTAGCTCGTAATGGTAGATGTCGCCTTCGTGACCGGTGATGACGAGGTCCTTGCGGCCGGAGTATGTGCTCACGCCATCCTTGTCCTTGTACATCACAAGTTCCACGCCGAGCGAATCGCCGAGGCCATTGGTGTTGACAGTGCAGCACACATCGAATCTGTCGCCGGTGCGTGCCGCTCCCTGGGCGTTGCTCTCGGTGAATTCGGAGCCGAGTACCTGGATGCCGTTCCAGCGGGAAGCGAAGTTCTCTTTCCATTCGACGATCTCGCGGGCCTCCTTGAAGTTATGGGCGGCGAGAGCGTGGCAACGGCGTGCCTCGGGCTCATAGAAGCGTGATATGTAGTCGTCGAGCTGACGCTTCATGGTGAAGTGGGGGGCAATGCGGCCTATCGAGCGCTTGATGTACTGTATCCACTCCGGACTGAATCCCTTGTAGTTCTTCTTGAAGTAGAGAGGTACGATCTCGTTCTCGAGCATGGAGTAGATTGTAGCCGCATCAAGCTTGTCCTGCTGGGCCTGGTCGGTATATGTACGCTTGTCGGTGAGCGCCCAGCCGGCATTCTCCGCGAAGCGGTAACCTTCGTACCACCATCCGTCGAGCACCGAAAAATTGAGGACACCGTTCATTTCTGCCTTCTCTCCCGATGTACCGGAAGCCTCGAGGGGACGCGTCGGGGTGTTGAGCCAGATGTCGACACCTGTCACGAGCCTTTTGGCCACAATCATATTGTAGTCCTCGAGGAAGATGATCTTGCCGGCGAACTGCGGCATTTTGGAAATTTCGGTGATACGCCTGATCAGACCCTGTCCGGCCCCGTCGGCCGGGTGTGCCTTTCCGGAGAATATGAACTGCACGGGGTACTGCTCGTTATTGACGATCTTGGCCAGACGGTCGAGGTCGGTAAACAGCAGATGGGCGCGCTTGTAGGTGGCGAACCGGCGGGCGAAACCGATTATGAGGGCGTTGGGGTTGATCTTGTCGAGCACCTTCACAACCTCGCTGGGATCACCCTGATTCTTGAGCCATTTTTCCTTGAAGTCGTTTCTGACGAAATCAATGAATTTGTTCTTCATCGTCATACGCATGCTCCAGATATCCTCGTCGGGCACGGCGAAGATATTGTCCCACATCTCGGGATTGCTCTGGTCCTCGAACAAGTTTTTGTCGAGATTCTTGCGGTAGAACGACTTCCATTCGGAAGCAGCCCATGTCGGCATGTGGACGCCGTTGGTGACGTAGCCCACATGAGACTCCTCGGGGGCGTAGCCTTTCCAGATGCCGGCGAACATCTTCTTCGACACCTCGCCGTGCAGCCAGCTAACACCGTTGGCCTCCTGGCAGGTGTTGAGGGCGAAGACGCTCATGGAGAAGCGTTCGTTGGTGTCGGGATTTTCCCTACCCATGTTCATAAGGTCAGCCCATGAGATACCGAGTCTGGCGGGGAACTCGCCAAGATATTTTCCGAAGAGCGACTCCTCGAAATAATCATGTCCCGCGGGGACAGGAGTGTGGACGGTGTATAGTGAGGATGCGCGGACCATCTCGAGAGCCACGTTGAAGGGAAGATGGTCATTGTTGACATAGTCCACAAGACGCTGGAGGTTGAGAAGCGCGGCGTGTCCCTCGTTACAGTGGTATATGTCGGTCTTGATGCCGAGTTTGTTGAGCATGAGAATACCTCCGATGCCGAGAAGATATTCCTGCTTGATACGGTTCTCCCAGTCTCCGCCATAGAGCTTATGTGTGATCTCGCGGTCCCACTCGGAATTGCAGTCGAGATCGGTGTCAAGCAGATACAGCTTCATGCGGCCCACATTTACGCGCCATACGTGGGCGTAGACAATGCGTCCGGGGTAAGGCACTTCGAGCAGCATCGGCTGTCCGTCCTCACCGAGAACAGCCTCGATGGGGAGCTGATCGAAGTTCTGCGACTCGTAGTTGGCGATCTGCTGTCCGTCGATAGATAGGGACTGCGAAAAATATCCATATTTATAGAGGAAACCCACGGCTGTCATATTGACACGGCTGTCGGATGCCTGCTTGATGTAGTCGCCGGCAAGCACACCGAGTCCACCTGAGTAGATTTTCAGACAGTTGCAGAGTCCGTACTCCATTGAGAAGTAAGCCACGGAGGGAATCTTGTCGTCCATCGGCTGCTTCATATAATCCTGAAAGAGCGCGTAGGTCTCTTTTATGCGTGCCATGAACATTTCGTCGGCGATGATCTCCTGACAGCGCTCGTAGCTCATCTGCTGGAGGAGCATCACCGGATTCTCCCCTACGCGGCGCCAGAGGTCACGGTCGAGGTCATGGAAAAGACGTTTTCCCTCCTGATTCCAAACCCACCACAGGTTCTTGGACATCTCTTCGAGAGGCTTGAGTTCCTTGGGAATCTCGGCGCTGACGGTGATGCAGCGCCAGTTGGGTTCGTTGGAGTTGCTAACTTGAAGTTTCATAATATTTTAATGTGTAATGATTATTATGTTTGTTTACGCAGGTATACCTGTTTTGCAGCTTCGCCTACTTGCGCGCGTTGCGGTCCATCGCGATCTCGAAGGCCCGGAAATAGTTTTCTATGAAGAATTTCCAGTCAGCTTTTGCGGCTGTAAGGAAGGCCATATTGCGGGCGTGCATCCGTCCATTGGAATCCTCGGCCTCATAGCCTACGGCACCGGCCACTATGCGGTTGCGCGCATCGATATAATTGGAATCCGTGCGGGCCTCCACCGAGACACCGCACCGGTCTATGCCGTTTTCGAAATTGTCGAGCACCCACTGTCCGAACCCGGCCTTGTCGTCGGTGACGGTCGGCACTCCGAAGGCCACGCTCTCGAGAGGAGTGTAACCCCAAGGCTCATAGTATGACGGGAATAGAGTGAGATCGAAGGCTGGGAGCAGATCATAATATGAGATGTTGACAATGCCGTCACTGCCGTCGAGATAACTCGGCACATAAATAACCTTGACGCGATCGAGTCTGCCCTCGGCCTGCAACTGCCGGATTCTGACGCAGACTTCGTCGGAGTCCTCGTTATTGAGGCGATGGGTAAGAAACGCGGGGGATATTTTTCCTGTCTGCGTGGAGTCGCCGTCGCGGAGTGCGGCTTCGAGCTGCGCGGAGGGACACCTGGTCCATCCGGGCACAAGGATGAAGGCGAGAGTCTTGTGTCCCTGCGGTATGCGCGCGTCCAGAGCCGCCACGCAGTCGAGAAAGAGGTCAAGTCCCTTGTTGCGGTATTCATGGCGTCCTGAAGTTGCAAGCAGGAAGGTGGAATCGTCATACTCATTGCCGTCGAGAAGCGAAGCCACGCGCAGGAGCGTCTGCCTTCCTTCGCGGCGCAGACGGTTATAGCGCACGGTCTTGGGGACAAAACCGGGTTCGAATCCGTTCGGTGTCACCACCTGGGGACGGATGCCGAGCAACTGGGCGCATTCGCGCGCGGTCACTTCACTGACGGTGGTGAAGCAATCAGCCTCATGGGCCGCGGCTTTCTCAAGAGAATGCTTCGACTCCATATTTAGCTCGCGGGCCATCTGGTCGCCGTTGTAGTTTGTGAAATAGTCGTAGAGGGGCTTGCCATTTCCGCAGATACTGCGTCCGATGCTGGTGGCGTGGGTGGTGAAGACGGTACTTGTCTTAGGCTGGATGAGCTTGAGGTAAAGAAGCCCCATTCCAGTGGTCCATTCATCAAAATGTGCGACGACATGTCCGGGACTCACACGCATATATGAGGTGAGGGCGCCGATAACAATGGCAGAAGCTACGGCAAACGCGCATGATTCGTCGTAATCGCCGTATGAATGCAGCGAATCCACTCCGAAGTTGACCCACATGTCGCCATAGATACCGGGCAGATGACGCACGGTCTCTCCCGGATCCACAAGTATCACCTGCGGCGCTCCGGGGATGTCCCACCGTCCCGTACGCACCCGGATACCCCACGGGAGATCCAGCTTGACGGCCGCCGACCTGAACATGGTCTTTCTTTCCTTAAAATGCGGAGAGGGGGTTTCTTCTGTCCAGATGTCCGGTCCTATGAAGACAAGCTTGTCTCCGAATTTCTGACCGAGCACTTTCGCCTTTGTTGAGAGAACAGCATAGATTCCTCCCACTTTATTGCAAACTTCCCAACTGGTCTCGAAAAGCATTTCTATCCTGCTTTCAAGTCCGGAGGGAGCCGAAACATCGGTTCCAGACTGTTTTTTTCGGGTTGTCATATAAATTCAATCTCGATCTAAAGTGTCTTTTAAAAATCAGTTATACAATCAATGGCTTCTGTCGCTAATGTTCTGTCGGCGTCTCTCAGGTGCCTTTGCCAGGGTTTCATAAGTCGTGATGCCTGCAGCACCCTTATTCGACTTGACAAAACCACTCCAAAATCCATCCGAAATAACATTAACCAATTTTTAAAAGCCACTTGGCAGTAAGCTCCGTTTTCCTTAATAGTGAGTTCTGCTGACCTTAATGATAAGTTCTGTTACGGAAGATTTCCATCAGGTATTGACAACGCAAAATTAATAAAAAAAAAAGTCGTACCGATAATTTTCAGGCAAAAATATGGAGGTAAGATAAGATTTTTTCACAAATTAAGGCAATATATTGCATCGCGATGCAATATATTGCCTTTTATTTAAAGAATAATAACTTTTCAGAACGGAAGATCGTCGGCTGAATCGCCCGATGCGAACGGATCGGCGGCAGGAGCAGTCTGCATTGGAGCTGCACCGAAACTCTGAGCAGGAGCGGCCTGGGAAACCTGGGCCGGAGCACTGTCGACAGGACGCGCTGCATACGCGCTGAGGTCGGTGTACCATCTGCCATTGAACTCGCGGCTCTCGGCATCCAGCGAGATAACGTAGCGCTTGCCTATCTCGAGGTGGAGATTGTCGATGCGGGCGTTAAAAGCCTGAAACATGACACGACGGGGATACTGGCCGTCAGTTTCGAGAATCCATTGCTGTTTTTTCCAGGGGTTGCCGCTCTGTTTTGACACTCCTTCCTGAAGGGGGAGTATCTGAACTAATGTTCCTTCTAATTCCATATCTTAATAATTTCTTGTGTTTCTATAAATTATCCGGCATCCGGCTGATTCGGCACATTTATCCGGCACCCGGTCCGAACTGCAAAGTTACGTAATTTTGAGGCAGATTCAAAACATTTTTTGTATTTTTGTGTGTTAATTCCGGAAGTGTGTCTATCGGGACCACTTCCCTATCGGAAAATATATGGCAGACATTATAAATAAATATTTTTCCCGGCTGTCGGAACGTCAGCGGGAACAGTTCGACACGATGCTCAGGCTGTATCCGGAATGGAATGCCCGGATAAACGTGATATCCCGCAAAGACATCGACAATCTGGAGGTGAACCATATACTGCATTCACTTGCCATAGCGAAATTCCATCAGTTTTCGCCTGGTACGCGCGTTCTCGATTTCGGCACCGGAGGCGGACTGCCGGGGCTCCCGCTGGCCGTGATGTTTCCCGACACCACATTTCTGCTTGCAGACCGCACCGGAAAGAAGCTCAAAGTGGCCGGCGAAATAGCGAAGGAATGCGGTCTGACCAATGTAGAGCTGCGCCACGGCGATGTGGCCGAAATCAAGGAGAAGTTCGATTTTGTGGTAAGTCGCGCGGTTATGCCCCATCCGGATCTGCTGAAGATATGCGGCAAGAATATATCTGCCGTACAGCGGAACGCCATCCCCAACGGGCTTATAGCCCTAAAGGGCGGGGAATTAGGAGCCGAACTCGGACATCTTTCCTCGCGTAGCGAGGTGGTGACGATATCAAACTATTTCTCTGAAGGATTTTTCAAGACAAAGAAACTCGTCTACACCACGGCATAGTCCGGAGATTCGTCTACAATCAAAAAAAGAACAGATCATGAAAATAGTAAAATTCGGATTCGCGCTGTTCGGAATCAACACATACGTCGTGGTGGACACCTCGACAGGAAAATGCGCGATAATCGACCCGGGCATGATTGATCAGGAGGAGGAAAACGCCATAGCGGACTTCATCAACCGTAACGGATATGAAGTGACACATCTGATCAACACACACCTGCACATCGACCACGTGGCGGGCAACAGCTTCACGACAGACCGATTCCATGTGCCCGTTCTGGCCCATCCCGACGACAAGATCCTCGGGGCATGCATCGACCAGCAGGCCGCGCAGTTCGGTATATGCGGAAAAATCAATAACGTGTCGATAACCACTTACCTGCACGACGGCGACACAATCAATATAGGCGACGGCCGGCTGGAGGTGCTCCACGTGCCCGGACACTCGCAGGGAAGCATCGCACTGTATGACAGAGATGGCGGCTATGTGATTACAGGGGACGCTCTGTTCGCAGGTTCGATCGGACGTACAGATCTGCCGGGAGGCGATTATCCCCAGCTGATCAATTCCATAAGAAACAAACTTCTGGAGCTGCCGGATTCAACTGTGGTGTATCCGGGCCACGGACCAGCCACCACCATCGGGGCCGAACGCCAGAACAATCCCTTCCTCAGACAAGTCTGAGAACAGACGAAAAAACGTCAACTAAAAAAAGCGGAATCCTATCTGGATTCCGCTTTTTATGTTAAACTATTCATTCAATTCAATTATCCGTCAACGGCAGGCTGAAAGAATCACCTCCGAAAGAGTAGGATGACCGAATATTGTCTGCTCGATGTCACGGCGTGTGCGGCGCGCGGTGATAAAGTCACAGCACTGCTGGGCAAGCAACGCCGATTCAGGACCCATGATATGGGCTCCGACAAGCAATCCGGTTTCTTTTTCGAAAATCAGCTTGCAGAGACCCTCGGTTTCGCCCAAGGCGAGACTCTTGCCATTTGCGCGGAAGAAACCCTTGCCGGTCTCGATCTCCATACCACGGGACTTGCACTCCTCTTCCGTGAGTCCCACCATGCCGCACTCGGGATTGGTGAACACCGCCGATGGAACAACGTCGAAGCGGATGTCATCATTCACACCGTCGATGGCGTTGAGAGCGCGCACGCCCTGGAACGAAGCCACGTGGGCAAGCATCATCCGGGCATTGACATCACCGATGGCGAAAATATGGGGCACGTTGGTACGCATGTTGTCGTCGACCACGATTCCGCGCGGGGAATACTCCACACCGGCGGCCTCGAGAGCGAGACCATCCAGATTGGGCTTGCGGCCTACGGCCATGAGAAGATCGGTCGAGACAATGCTCTCCTCCTTCCCCTTGACATCATAGGTGGTGACAATCTCGTAATTTTCGTTCTGCTCAATCTTCTTGACAGCGGCTCCGGTCAGGATCTTTACACCGCGCTTCGACATGGCCTGCTTAAGACGTTTGGCAATGTCGGAATCGAACGGAGGAAGAATCTGCTTCATGAACTCCACTACAGTGACTTCCGATCCGAAGCTTGCGAAAACAGAGGCAAACTCCATTCCGATAACACCTCCGCCCACGATCACAAGGCTCTTCGGGATGTACTCGAGTTTCAGAAGTTTCGTCGAGTCGAGCACCCAGTCGGCAGTAGCGTTCTCTATGGGGAGAGCCTTGGAGGAGCTTCCGGTGGCGATAATGATGTAGTCGGCGTCATATTCCTCGCCCCCTACCGTCACCGTATGGGCATCCTTGAAGGACGCCATTCCTTCCACCACGGTCACTCCGGCTTTCTTGAGAAGACCGGCCACGCCCTCGCGCAACTGCGACACGACAGCCTCGCGGCGTTCAATGACCTTGTTGAAATCGATTTCATAGCTCACCTCCTTGACACCGAACTCAAGGGCATCGCGGCATGTGTCGACCACTGCCGCGTCCTTAACCATGCACTTGGTGGGGATACATCCCTCGTTGAGACAAGTGCCGCCGAGGCGTCCGCCGTTTACAAGCGTCACCTTGCGCCCGCGGGCGGCGGCGTCCAGAGCGGTCTCGTAACCGCCCGGACCCGCGCCGATTATGATTATGTCGCTATGGATGCTCATGCCTTAGCTTTCTTAAGCGAGCGATACGAAAGAATCGGATTCTTGGCGGCTCCCGTCTCGTCGGGATGCGATATCGCGGTGGTGACGGGAGCGCGTTTCACCACCTCCGGATCTTCGGCAGCCTCGCGGGCCACGCGATGCATCACGTCGATGAACTCGTCAAGAGTCTCCTTACTCTCGGTTTCCGTCGGCTCGATCATCATCGACTCGTGGAAAAGGAGTGGGAAATAGATGGTCGGAGCGTGGAATCCATAGTCAAGAAGCCTCTTCGCCACGTTGAGCGTGGTGACTCCGTTGCTCTTGTCGAGAAGGCCGTCGAACACGAACTCATGCTTGCAGGGACCCTCGATCGGAAGCTTGTAGGCATCCTTGAGCGATTCCTTGATATAGTTGGCGTTGAGCGTGGCCATCGGGCCGACATTGCGGATGTTGTTGCGTCCCAGAGTGAGGATATAGGCGTATGCTTTCATCATCACTCCGAAGTTTCCGAAGAATGTGGACACACTTCCGAGGCTACGGTCGTCGCCGGTGACATAGAACTTGCCTTCGGCATCTTTCTTGACACGGGGATTAGGCAGGAGGTCGACGAGGTGCTTTGCCACACCTACGGGACCAGAGCCGGGACCTCCGCCGCCATGAGGCGTGGAGAAGGTCTTGTGCAGGTTGATATGCATGATGTCGAATCCCATATCGCCGGGACGCACCTTGCCGAGCAGCGGGTTGAAGTTGGCTCCGTCATAGTAGAGGAGACCTCCGGCATCGTGCACAAGCTTGGCGATCTCGAGAATCTCAACCTCGAACATACCGAGCGTGTTGGGATTGGTCATCATGATTCCAGCCACGGTATCGTCGAGGAGAGGCTTGAGATCCTCCACGTCGATCGAGCCGTTGGGCTTAGACTTCACCTCCACCACTTCGAGGCCTGCCACCATCGCGGACGCGGGGTTAGTGCCGTGTGCCGTGTCGGGAACAATGACCTTGGTACGCCTGGTGTCGCCCCGCGAGATGTGATACTGACTCATCACCATCAGACCGGTAAGCTCTCCATGGGCTCCGGCATAGGGATTGAGCGTGAACTCCTCGAGACCCGCAAGCGAGGACAGAGCCTGCTGCAGATTGTAGTAGAGTTCAAGCGCGCCCTGCGCGGTCTCTGCTTCCTGAAGCGGATGGATTTCGGCGAATTCGGGCATAGCGGCCACCTCCTCGTTGATTTTGGGGTTGTACTTCATGGTACAGCTTCCGAGGGGATAGAAACCGGTGTCGACACCGAAGTTCTTGTTCGAAAGATTGGTATAGTGACGCACCACGTCGAGTTCGCTTACTTCGGGAAGTTCCGCAGCCTCGCCGCGCATGAGGCCGGCGGGGATGTCGGCCAGTGCGTCGTGTCCGTAATTGTCGGCGGGGAGCTCGTAGCCCTTTCTGCCGGGACGTGAAATTTCAAATATCAGTTTATCGTATTCTTTCATCTTCAGTCCTCCTGCAGCATTAAGGTTACAAGTTTGTCAATCTCCTCGCGGGTACGTTTTTCAGTGACGGCGAATTCAATCATGCCGTTGCCAAGGTCGAGACCTCCCATGATTCCGGCATCGAGGAGACGTCGGTTGATTTTCTTTACATCGAGGTCGGTCTTGACTACGAACTCCTTAAGGAAAGGTTTGTCGAAGGCGAGCCTGAACTTGCCGCTTTCCACGAGGCGGCCGGCGAGATAGTGCGCGCCGTCGCAAGAGAGACGGTTCACCTCACGCAGTCCGTCGTTGCCCATGAGCGCCACGTAGATTGTGGCGTATAGGGCCATCAGGCTCTGGTTTGAGCAGATGTTTGAAGTGGCTTTCTGGCGGCGGATATGCTGTTCGCGAGCCTGGAGGGGAAGCACATAGCAACGCTTTCCGGATGCATCGACAGTAGCACCCACCACGCGTCCGGGCATTTTGCGGAGCATCGAGTTGGAGCATGCGATGTATCCGAGATACGGACCTCCGAACTGCAGGGGCATGCCGAGGGTCTGGCCGTCGCCGCAGGCGATGTCGGCGCCCCATTCGGCGGGAGTGCGAAGCACTGCGAGCGCGCTGGGGTCGGCATTGATGCCGAGTAGGGCCTTGGCCTCATGAACCATATCGGCGAGACCGGTATAGTCCTCGATGATACCGTAACGGTTGGGCGTGGGAACAATCACTCCGGCCACGTCACCCTTGGCAAGTTCCGCAGGGATTGCCTTAAGATCGGTCACGCCGTCGCATTCAGGAATCTCGGTAAGCTCCACGCCATGGAACCGTGCGTAGGTGCGCACCACCTCAAGCACACGCTCGCTGATAGTGGAGGACACAAGCACACGGTTTTTCTTACGCGAAGAAGCCACCATCATGAACATCACCTCGGCGGTGGCAGTTGCGCCGTCGTACATCGAGGCGTTGGCCGACTCCATGCCCGTGAGCTCCGAAATCATGCTCTGATACTCGAAAATGTACTGGAGAGTACCCTGCGAGATCTCGGGCTGATAGGGAGTATAGGCGGTGTAGAACTCGCTGCGCTCCAGAAGATGGGGAATCACCGAGGGAGAATAGTGATCGTATGCGCCGCCGCCGGCAAAGACAGTAAGGCGACGGTTTTTGGCACCGAGTTCCTTGAAGAAACGGCGCAGCTCTATCTCCGACATTCCCTCGGGGAGGGCGTATTCACCTTTGAATACCACCTCCTCCGGGATGTCGGCATAGAGATCGTCGACAGTCGCCACGCCGATGCGCTTGAGCATGGCGGCGATGTCGCTGTCTGTATGGGGAATGAAACGATTACTCATTTTCGCAAAGCTTGGCGTAAGCGGCGGCGTCGAGAAGAGCCTCGAGCTCTGCCGGGTCGGACACTTTCACTTTCATGATCCAGTTCTCGTAGGCATCGGCGTTGATGCTTTCGGGGGCATCCTCGAGGATCTCGTTTACGGCCTCGACGGTTCCGCTCACGGGAGAGAGAAGGTCGCTGGCGGCCTTCACCGACTCAACGGCTCCGAAAACCTCTCCTGCCTCCACCTCGTCGCCGACCTCGGGCATGTCGACATATACGATGTCGCCGAGTGCGTGCTGTGCGTAGTCAGAGATTCCTACTGTGGCGATGTCGCCTTCGAGTTTCACCCATTCATGGGATTCTGCGTAACGCAGATCGTCTTTTACTGTGCTCATATCTTTTTTGTTTTTTTTGATTCTGTCTATATCCCGTCTCCGCTCCTGTCCCCCCATTCTATTTTCCCTGAATCTTCAATAATTGCGGAAGATTACGCACGGAGGCGAGGGCAATATTATTTCTTGTAGCTCTTGTCGTAGAAGCGTTTTTTCACCACCTTCGCGGGGAAAGTCTTTTTACGGATACGCACTTCCACTTCTGTGCCGAGTTTGTCGTAGGGCTTATTTATCATGGCCATGGCCACGCTCCTGCCGGTGGAAATCGAGCGGTAACCGGTGGTGATCTCACCGATCTGCTCACCGTTCATCTCGACGGGATATCCGTGCCGCGGAATGGCATTGCCTTCGAGCTCGAGACCGACGATGCGGCGCTTCACACCCTCGGCTTTCTGACGCGCAAGGGCTTCCTTACCCACGAACTCCGGCTTGTCGAGCTTGACAAACATGCTGAGGCTCGCCTCGATGGGGGATATTTCCTCGGTAAGCTCGTCGCCATAGAGAGGGAGACCTACCTCGAAGCGGAGAGTGTCGCGGCATCCGAGACCGCAGGGCTGCACACCTGCCTCCATCAGTTTATCCCATACCTTACGGGTGAAGTCATGGCTGGCATAGACCTCGAAACCATCTTCACCAGTGTATCCGGTACGGCTTACGATCACATCCTCGCCATCGAGATGCAAAACATTGAAATTATAGAATTTGATGTCGGCAACGGGTATGCCGAGAACTTTCTCGACAGTCTCCTCGGCCTTGGGACCCTGGATGGCGACTTCGCCGTAATAGAGGCTCTCGTCGGCAATCTGAACGTCGAACCCTTCCGCATTCTTCATGATCCATGCCACATCCTTGTCGATGTTGGAGGCATTGATGACAAGGAAGAACTCATTGTCGTTTACTTTGTAGACAAGAAGGTCGTCGACTGTACCGCCGTTCTCGAGACACATCATTCCGTAGAAAATCTGGCCGTCGGGGGCGCCAGTCACGTCGTTGACGAAAATATGGTTCACGAATTTTTCGGCTTCAGGCCCCTTTACGCGGACCTCACCCATGTGGCTGACATCGAACACGCCTACTTCCTGACGGACCGCGTTATGCTCTTCTGTGATTCCCTTGTACTGGATAGGCATGTCATAGCCTGCAAAGGGCGACATCAACGCGCCCAGATCCACATGCCGGTCATGAAGGCAGGTGGTTTTGATCTCCTCTTCCATGTTTATGAATATTAGATAAAGGTGACGGACTGATTGTTTACCGGTCACCAGTCAGAGCAACATATTACACTGCATGGCGAATAAGACCGATAAAAACCGTTCCTTTCGAAATTTTTTTCAAAGTTAACATTTGCCGCCCGCTCTACCAAATTTTACACGATATTTTTTCTATATGTTTTTTATTTCCTGTCATTATCCGGAGGCGGTCCGGGTAAGAGAGGCAGAAGCTACAGTCAGAAGAAGCAATAGGCCACCGCCACTGCCGCGACAGCTCCTGTGAGGTCCGCAAGGAGTGCATAACCGGCGGCATAGCGGGTCTTGGTCACTCCTACCGATCCGAAATAGACTGCGAGTATATAGAATGTTGTGTCGGTTGAGCCACGCACGGCTGCCGCAAGTTTGCTGACAAAGGCATCCGCGCCGTTGGCTTTCATCACATCGAGCATCATGGCACAACTGCCGCTCCCGCTGAGGGGTTTCATAAGCATGGTCGGAAGCGCGCCCACCCACTGCGTGTCGAACCCGAGCCAAGCCACGCAGCTTTCGACCCACCCCGTCAGCACATCGAGAGCGCCGGAAGCCCTGAACATGCCTATCGCCACCAAAATCGCCACAAGATAGGGAATGATCATCACCGCCGTCTTGAACCCGTCCCTGGCCCCTTCGATAAATACATCGTATACCCTCAGCCTACGGCGCACACCGGCTCCGAGAAAGGCAATTATCACGGCAAAGAGAATGACATTGGCGAAAAATGTGCTGTAAACCTGCACCTTATCGGCAGGCAACGATGAAAAGAACCATGTGACGAGGGCGACAAAAGCAGCGATACCACCCAGCCAGCTCCATATAACGCAGTCCATTCGGATACGCTGTCTGAGGCAAAGCGCCCCGAGGCCCACAAGCGTGGCTATGGCCGTGGCGATCAGAATCGGCACAAAGACATCAGTCGGATTCGCAGCCCCTCCCTGGGCACGGTACATCATGATGCTGACCGGAACCAGACAGAGTCCCGAACTGTTGAGCACCAGGAACATGATCATCGCGTCAGTGGCCGTATCCTTATTGGGATTGAGCGTCTGCATCTCCTGCATGGCGCGGAGTCCCATCGGCGTGGCGGCGTTATCAAGGCCGAGCATGTTGGCCGATATGTTCATGAAAATGGCCCCCATTGCGGGATGCCCCTTGGGAATGCCTGGAAAAAGCCGCGAGAAGAAAGGACTGATCAGGCGGCCAAAGAATTCGATCACCCCTCCCCTTTCCCCGACTTTCATTATGCCCATCCACAAGGTGAGCACTCCGGTCAATCCGAGTGAGACTTCGAAAGCGAATGCCGCCTGGTCGAACGACGCATTCATGACATCGCTCCACACCTGCAGATCGCCGTCGACCAGAGTACGCCCGAGAGCCATAAGGAACGCCACCGCAAAAAAAGCGATCCATATCCAGTTGAGAACCATTGGTTATCGAAAAAGCGAAGAGGTAAAAAAGGCTGCTCAAAATTTGCGGATACCCATTATCTCCCGCATCTCGCGGAGGGTACGGGCCGCGGTCTCGCGTGCTCGCTCGGCTCCGCGCTGAACCACTCTGGAGAGATACTCGTCGTCGCCGCGGATGTCGAGAATGCGCTCACGGATGGGGAGCGTGACCTTCAGTATATCCTCGGCAAGCTGCTTCTTGAGGTCGCCGTAGCGGATCGAGCAGTCGGCGTATGCGCTGCGGAAATACCCGAGAGTGTCGGGAGCAGACACGAGCTCCATGAGTGTGAAGAGATTGCGGATCGGTTCCGTAGGCTCGGAATCCGGCACCTTGGGACCTTCGTCGGTGACGGCTCTCATCACTTTCTTGCGCAGAGTCTTCTCGTCATCGATCAGATAGATGCAGTTTCCCTCGCTTTTGCCCATCTTGCCGCTGCCGTCGAGGCCGGGAACCTTGACGGCATCACCTCCAAAATTGAAATTTACGGCATCGTGGAAATAGTCGGTCTTATAGAAAGAGTTGAACCGGCGCCCGAAACGGCGTGTCAGTTCGAGATGCTGCTCCTGGTCCTTGCCCACGGGCACGAAGTCTGCATGGTGGATAAGAATGTCGACGGCCATCAGCGTCGGATACGTGAGGAGTCCGGCGTTTACCTGTCTGTTGGTCTGGTTGCCGCATATCTCCCTTTCAATCTCATCGGAGTCGGAGGTGATTCCGAGCGCCTTGCGGGCCTTGTCCTTGAAGGAGGCGGTGCGCATGAGTTCGCCGATTCCGGCATGCATGTTCATCAGCAGATACATCTCGGCAATCTCAGGGACATCGCTCTGCACATAGATGATGTTTTTCTCCGGGTCGAGACCGGCAGCGAGATATTCGGCAAGGATCTCCTTCACGTTCTCATGTAGCATTCCGGGATCGGGATGCGTGGTGAGAGCGTGCAGGTCGGCCACAAAATAGCGGCAGTCGTAGTCATCCTGCATGCGGACAAATTTGCTTAGGGCACCGTAATAATTACCCAGATGGAGATTGCCGGTAGCGCGTATTCCACTAAGGACCACCTTCTTATCTTCGTTTTTATGTTCGCTCATATCTACTGATGTTAAATAATGATTATATGGAACCACTATGTGTGATGCAAAATTACTAAAAATAATTCAAACATATCCTCTATCCCCGCGTTAATCTTTTTAAAGATGGTGCCGGCAATTAAAAAAATGGTCTTTCAGTCCGTTTACATTCCAGAGCCATCGATTATTCACAGGTTATGAAGAAACTATATCTATTGGGCATGCTTTGCATGCTGATACTTTTTCCGGCTAATGCGGAGGAAGAGAAACATGATGCCGGTAAGGATGGGGTGCGGAATGTGCTCTTTATCGGCGATTCCATGACCGGCTGGCTCTCTGAACGGCTCAACGCCTACGGGCGTCTTAACGGATTTGATGTGTCGACAATCGTATGGGACGGGTCGACAATCAACAAGTGGGCCAATTCGACAAAGCTTCAGAAGAACATTCTGTTGCAGGAACCGGACGCAATCTTTGTGAGTCTGGGCATGAATGAACTCTTCGAACAGCATCCTGAGACACGGCTCAATACAGCTGTGGACAAAATACTGGATGCCGCCGGAGATATACCCGTGATATGGGTAGGACCTCCGTCATGGCCCGGCCACAACAAGGGGGAAGTGCTCAACGACTGGCTTGCCGACAAGTTGGGAGAGAAACATTTCTTCCGCAGTTTCGACCTTGGGCTTCCGCGACAGAGCCCCAAAAACCCGCATCCGAGTCGCGCAGGCATGGTGAAGTGGATGGATTCAGTGGTGGAATGGATAGAAGAAGAGAACATTATACCGCTCCGGATTGTTGAAAAACCGGATGCCTCCCAAATGTCAAGGGGGAAGGTATTCATCTATAAGCGAATGAACGAGACCTTGTGAGACACATTCGGCAAGATATAATCTCAGCAGGGCAGACTAAATTATAATATTATGGAATTCAGAGAATTGACAGTGAAAGACTATCCGGCTTTCCTGAAACTGTACAACGAGACATTTCCCGCCGACGAACGCAGACTGTTCAAAAACGCCGAACATGTGGCCAATTTCGTCAGGATGAAGGGCGGAAAGTTCGCCGGTTTTGTCTATGACGACGGCGGCGATGATTTCCTTGCCTTCCTTACATACTGGAAATTCGAGAATTATGTCTACATCGAACATTTCGCCGTTGATCCGGCCCATCGCTCGAAAAACATAGGAAGAATGATGTTAAACCACCTTTTCGGCACAGTGGGCGAGAATGTGCTCATCGAAGTGGAGAAGCCTACCGACGACGAGTCACGCCGCCGCATATCGTTCTACGAAAAAAACGGCTTCAGGCTCCGCGAGGACATAAACTATGTGCAGCCCCCCTACTCCCCCGAACAGTCCGGAGTGGAGATGCTGCTGATGACGCATGGCGACGTAAAACTCCGCGATACCCGTGACCTGCGCGAGATGCTCACGGAGGTCTACAATGTCGACAATGGTATCTGACCCGGCCTGAAACGGACCGGAATCAGAAATCGTAGCCGAGCGAGAAGATCCAGCCTTTGGTGACCCCGCCGAAGTTTTTCTCCATGTTGTCGACTTTCAGCAGCTTCCAGGCCTTGGCGCATCCAGCCATATAGTGTACGCCGGCATACCAGCGACGGTGCAGGGTAAGAGATGTGCCCATCTTGAAACCGAAATCGAAAGCTGATGCCCGTTCCGGGACCGGCAGAAACACGCCGTCGGGAGAATCTGTAATCGCGGCCTTGACATTCACATTCGAGCCAAGCAGAAGCGATACGTAGGGGCCTGCCTCCACACCCCAGCGGAGTTCGTCGCAGACATTGAAATTGAATATAGCCATCACGGGAACTGTGAAGTTGTATGAGTTCCGCGTCCCGCTGACCGATGCATTGTAGCCCTCCATCAGTCCCGACCCCTTAGGATCGCCGGTGAGGGTATAGCTGCCGCTGCGCGATTCATAGAAGATACCGGGCTGGACTGAAATCCAGTCGCGGATGTTGAACGTGGCCACCGCACCGAGATTAAAACCGGTCCCCCAGCTCTCCTTGTGGTAACAGTACGGGAGGGCATTGTCGCTGATGGTGCGGTTAGTGGTGTTCACTCCTATCCTCGCTCCGACGGAAAATTTGTCTTCGCTCCCGGCGGTGCTGAAAAAATCGGCGCCCTGCGCCATCTGCAGTCCCGCCAGAGCCATGAAGGCCATCATTACTGTCTTTTTCATGTCTGTATGATTTGTTTTCGCCCCCGTTAAATCCCGCCAGTATGACTGAAATCGCAAAATTAATAAAAATATCTTAACGACCAAGATGAAATATGGCTTTTATTTTGTAATTTTACGGCCAAGAATTTCTTAACAACATTTTTTAACAAAACATATTGCCAATTCCCGACTATGTCAGCATTTCAGAAATACAGATACAACAATCTGCTGGTAAACACGAAGGACTACGTGATGATTGTGGTTGGTCTGATGATTTACGCCATCGGATTCACGGCCTGCATTCTTCCGCACAAGGTGGTGATGGGAGGTCTGACCGGCGTGGGCACGCTTGTATATTTCGCCACGGACGGGGCCGTATCGGTGGCGGTAACCTCCTACGCGTGCAACCTGCTGCTTCTCGCCATGGCCTACAAGATAGTGGGCCGCACGTTCGTGCTCCGCACCATATACAGCGCCACCGTAATCGCCCTTAGTCTCGGAATCTTCGAGAATTTCTTCATGGGCATCGGGCACCCGCTTATTCCGGACCGGGTGGTGAGCATAGTTCTCGGAGCAATATGCTGCGGTATCGGGATCGGAACTTGTTTTATCCACAACGGCTCCACCGGGGGAACCGACATCGTGGCGGCAATGGTGTCGAAATTCAGCAATGTCAGCATCGGCCGTACGCTCATCTGCGTGGATATGACCATAGTGTGCTGCTCTATATTTCTGCCTTTCGAGGGAACCTGGGAGCAGCGTATCGAGGCGCGCATTCCCATTATCGTATACGGTATAATGGTGAGTTTCATCGGCTCGTTCATGGCAGACCAGATCATAAACACCAACCGCCAGGCGACCCAATTTTTCATCTTCTCGGAGAAGTGGAAAGAGATCGCCGACAGGATCAACAGCGAGGCCCGCCGCGGCGTAACGGTAATCGACGGCATGGGCTGGTATTTCAAACATGACATGAAAATTCTGATGGTGTGCTGCCGCAGGATCGAATCGGTGACAATTTTCCGCATAGTCAAGCTGATTGACGAGCACGCTTTCGTCACCCAGGGCGCGGTGAACGGGGTCTACGGCAACGGATTCGACCGCATGAAGATACGCATCAAGAAAGCGCAACACCCGGATGAACATAGCCCGGAGGGACCTCAGCCGGCATCACTTCAGCCGGAGAATACACAAAATGAACTTTCCGGCCAGTGACCGGCGAACGGATACAAAAAAATCCTGCTCCTTTTCGGAGCAGGATTTTTTATATCTACGGTTAGAGAACTGTACTACTTTGTTTTTACTTGTTGGGTTTTATCTTGACTTTCATCGGGTCGAAGCCTTTGCCGTAGACTCCGTTGGCGGGAGACTGAGCAATGAATGCCTCGCTGTCGATTGTCTTGATGATGCGGAAGATGTTGACCGCCTCTATCTTGCGGCACCACACAAGCAGAAGCTTAACCTGCTTTTTCGAATACCACCCCTCGCCGTCGAGGAGTGTCACTCCGCGATGGGCCTCCTGATTGACCGCATCGGCAATTTTCTCCCAATGGTGCGAAAAAATCACGAACTGCACAGCCTGGCGGTTGGTATTGATAAGCATGTCGGTAATGTAGGAGTAAATGAAGATCGTGATCCAGCCGTAGAGGATTCTGGGCACGGTGTTCTGGATTCTCGCCTCCATGTCTCCCTCAAAAGGAAGGAAGAATGTGAGTCCGACGATGGTCATGTCGACAACCATCAGCGTGCGGCCGACACTTACGTTGCTGACCTTGGTGACAAGGGCCGCGATAATGTCGGAGCCGCCCGAGGTGCCGTTGTGGATATAGATCGAACCGATTCCGAGCCCACAGAGTATACCTCCGAGAACAACACTCATTGCGGTGTCGGCGAGCAACGGCGGGTGCGACAGGAAATAGTTTTCGATAAGACCGATGAATACCGATATTCCGGTGGCTCCGAATATGGTCCTGGCCACAAACGCCTTGCCGAGAACTTTCCATCCAATCGCTATGAGCAACAAGTTGACTCCATACATGGTTACCGCCACTGGCACGAAACCTCCCGTAGCAAAATATACAAGGGTACCGAGACCGGCCATGCCTCCAATCACAATCGAATGGGGAAGAATGAAGACACAGAACCCTATTGCGTACAGGATGAGCCCCACCGTGATCATGGCAAAGTCACTGACATTAGACTTAAGGCTATTATAATTCATTATGCTATAAGGTATTATATTTAGTTATCACAGTTACGTAAAACGCACCTGGAAGACACTTTCTCTCCCGCTGGCGGATTTACGGCACAAAATTATGAATTTTTTTTCAATTACAATAGTCCCAAATCTTTTTTTATGGCTTCGGCGCTCTCCTTGAAAATCACGGAGGGGTCGCGGCGATACCACGTGAGCTGTTTTTTGGCATAGACACGCGTGTTCTTCTTTATCCTTTCCACCGCGGTACGGAAATCCATATCGCCGTCGATGTATGAAAACATCTCCTTGAGGCCCACAGTATTCAGCGAGTTGAGATGGCGCATGCCGATCACGCGCCTGGCCTCATCCTCCAGACCGTCAGCCACCATTCTCTCCGTGCGGCTGTCGATCCGGGCAAAAAGTGTGGCACGGTCAGGGCAAAGACAGTATTTCAATATGCGAAAAGGGCGCTCGGCCCGTCTGCCGGAAATCAGCGAGGAATATGGCGCGCCGGCCGCGAGGGAAAGTTCGACAGCATGGACCACGCGCTTCATGTTGAAAAGATCGACTTTAGAATACCATTCCGGATCGAGACCGAGAAGCCGTATCCTCATGGCTGCGTCGCCGTAGCGCCGCCATTCGTCGTGGATCCGCGCGCGCAATTCCGCGGGAACATCCGGAAGAGGGTCGAGACCGTTGCAGAGAGCGTCGACGTACATCATGGAGCCTCCGCACACCACGGCATAATCGCTCTCCCGGAACATCCCGTCAAGAATGCGGAGTGCGTCCGCCTCGAAGCGTGCGGCACTATAGTTTTCCTCCAGACAAAGCATTCCCGCCAGATGATGCCGCACAGCGGCAAGCTGGGAGGCCGTGGGAGCGGCGGTAGATACCGGGATGTCGCGATAGACCTGTCTGCTGTCGGCGGAAATGATCCCGGTGGAGAGTCGCCTGGCTATGTCGACAGCAAGGGCCGACTTCCCGGAGGCTGTCGGCCCTGTTATTATTATAACTGTCTTTTCCAATTGCCGGAAACCTATATCTGACAGTACGAGGTCAACGGTCGGCCACGATGCGGCAGATGTTCACTATCACATCCACTGCCTTCTCCATCGAGGAGACGGGAACATATTCATATCGGCCATGGAAGTTCTCTCCGCCGGCGAAAATGTTGGGACAGGGGAGTCCCTTGAATGAGAGCTGGGCACCGTCCGTACCGCCGCGGATGGGCTGGACGCGGGGCTCGATGCCGGAGTCGCGCATGGCCTGCTCAGCGATCTCGATCACATGCATCACAGGCTCGATTTTCTCACGCATGTTGTAGTACTGGTCCTTTATCTCCACCGTGCAGCAGCCGGGAAACTCCATGTTGGTCTTCCGGCACAGATGCTCAATCTCTTTCTTGCGGCTCTCGAAACGTGCGCGGTCATGGTCGCGGATGATGTAGGAGAGCACAGTCTGCTCCACGCCGCCCTCGATTCCGACAAGATGGTAGAATCCTTCGTAACCCTCGGTATGTTCGGGAGTCTCCCATCGGGGAAGCATGGCTATGAAGTTGTTGGCCACGCGGATGGAATTGACCATCTTATGCTTGGCATAGCCGGGATGGACGTTGCGGCCCTTGATCGTAACCTTGGCCGATGCGCCGTTGAAGTTTTCGTACTCGAGCTCGCCGACAGCGCCTCCGTCCATGGTGTAGGCGAATTCGCAACCGAATTTCTCCACGTCGAACTTGTGTGCGCCGAGTCCTATCTCCTCATCGGGATTGAAACCGATACGGATCTTGCCGTGCTTTATCTCGGGATGAGACTGCAGATACGCCACCGCAGTGATGATCTCAGCCACGCCGGCTTTGTCGTCGGCACCGAGAAGCGTCGTTCCGTCGGTGACAATCAGATCCTCGCCCATATAATTGCGCAGCTCGGGGAATTCCCCGGGTGAAAGCACAATCTGCTCCTTCTCGTTGAGCGTGATGGCTCCGCCGTCGTAGTTCTTCACAATGCGCGGGGACACGTGGCGTCCCGACATGTCGGGCGATGTGTCGATATGCGCAATGAATCCCACGGTCGGCACCGGCTTCTCCATGTTGGCCGGAAGGGTGGCGAATAAATAGCCGTTGCTGTCGAGCTCGACATCCTCAAGTCCCATTCCGTCAAGCACTGACTTGAGATACTTGGCAAATTCCATCTGGCCGGGCGAGGAGGGGGTCATATTGGTCAGTTCATCGCTCTGTGTATCGAATTTCACAAAATCGAGAAATCTGTCGGTTACGTTCATATTTTCAATTTTTTTGTTTACTCAGTTATTGCATTCCCCTTTTCCGGTTGCAAATTTAGAAAAAATACTCCAATTATTGACTCCGATATGCTTAAAAACACAAGTATTATGATTAAATTTGCATTATGAATAAGTTGTATCTGATTCCCGGGGCGGTTCTGCTCGCTCTCGCCGTTTCGACAAATTCCTGCTCGCGGGCCGATGCGGGCACAACGTCAGCCACAGCCTGCGCCACGGATGACTTAGAAAATCCGCGCCCTTTCCCACACAGCGCCCCACTCCACTATCCGGACCTTGACAAAGTGCGTATCAACGATTCCATACCGTCGCAGGAGAAGGATTATGAAGGATTCCGGGTGTCGTTCAACAAGAACAACGGCACACCGAACTGGGTGGCGTGGGAACTGCTCGGCAGCGAGACCGACGGACCGGCGAAACGGAGCAATAAATTCAGGGAGGACCCCGATGTGGAGGGCTGCCCCACTCCGGCTGACTACCGGCGCTCCGGTTTCGACCGCGGTCATCTATGCCCGGCGGCCGACCAGAAATGGAGCGAGAAAGCCATGGATGATTGCTTCATCCTCACCAACATCGCGCCGCAGAACAATTCGCTCAACACCGGCGCATGGAACACTCTCGAGGGGAAGGAGCGACAGTGGGCAAAGCGCGACTCGGCCATCATCATCGTGGCAGGACCGATCTATGAATCTGCCGACACACAACGCATCGGAACGACGGGAGTGAGGGTGCCGGGTGCTTTCTTCAAAATGCTCGCCGCCCCTTACGCCGAGAAGCCCCGCGGAATAGCATTCGTCTATCCTAACATGGCCTCACCGGGAAATATGGAAAATTACGCCATGAGTATCCGGGAACTCGAACAGATCACCGGCTACGACTTCCTCTATGCCCTCCCCGACTCGATAGAGGACATTATCGAATCATCAGCATCTTTCAGAGAATGGAACAGACGGAATTGAACGGAACTACGGCCGACACGATAGTGGCCCTGGCTACTCCTCCCGGCACGGGAGGCATAGCTGTGGTGCGTCTGTCAGGACCCGATGCCGTGGCCATTGCCGACAGCGTATGGCGCGGTAAGTCGTTATCGGATGTGGCGAGCCATCACCTCGGTGAAATTATCGGTGAAGACGGGAATCCGATAGACATGGCCCTTGTCACGGTTTTCCGGGGGCCGCACTCCTTCACGGGAGAGGACACCGTGGAATTCTCACTGCATGGCTCGCGGTGGATCCAGCGCACGACGGTGGCCAGACTCACCGCCGCCGGGGCGCGCGCCGCCACAGCCGGAGAATTCACACGCCGCGCGTTTCTCAACAACAGACTTGACCTGGCTCAGGCCGAAGCCGTGGCCGACTTAATAGCCGCCGAATCAAAAGCCGCCCACCGTCTTGCCATGACACAGATGAGCGGATCTTTCTCCCGCAAACTCGAGTCGCTCCGTGAGCGGCTCGTTGAGCTGGCATCGCTGCTTGAACTGGAGCTCGATTTCTCGGAAGAGGAAGTTGAATTCGCCGACCGCAGCCGGCTGCTGGCGCTCGTACAGGAAGTGCTCGACCAGATCGACCGCCTCGTCTCTACCTACCGCGCCGGGAAGGCCTTCAAAGAGGGGGTCCCGGTGGCGATAGCCGGCCGCCCCAATGCGGGGAAGTCAACCCTACTGAACAGACTCCTCGGGGAGGACCGTGCCATCGTCAGCGACATCCCCGGCACCACACGCGACGTAATAGAAGACACACGCGAGATAAATGGCATCCTGTTCCGATTCTTCGACACCGCAGGACTCCGCGAGACCGATGACACAGTGGAACAGATGGGAATCGACAGGGCCATGAGCGCGATAGACCGGGCAGCCATAGTCCTCTGGACAATCGATGCCACAGACACCGCAAACATCGCGCCGGAACTGGCGGAAGTCCGCGCCAGAAAGGCAGCCAACCCCGACAGCACATATATGGTCCTCCTCAACAAAAGCGATCTGTCAGATGCCGGACAGGACACGGCACATCGCACCAATCCCGCAGAAGACCCGGAATTCAGTTGTGAGGTCGGCCAGGCCAAAGAAAACAGTACCGAACTAATACGGATATCGGCAAAAAGCGGGACAGGATGCGACACGTTGGAAACTATGCTGAGCAAAGCCGCCACGCGGGAGCACGACCCCGAACAGGAACTGATAGTGACCAACGAGCGCCATCTCGCCGCCATGCGCGACGGCTCCGACTCCCTCCGCCGCGTAAAGGAAGGGCTCGCCTCCGGCCTTCCCACCGACCTGGTAGCCCAGGACCTCCGCGAAGCCACCCGCCACCTCGCCGCCATCACCGGCACCATCACCACCCCCACCCTCCTCTCCACCATCTTCTCCCGCTTCTGCATCGGTAAATAGATGATTGTCACCATTTGGTGATAAATGGCAGAAACTATTGAAAAGTCGCTCTTTATCGGGCGACTTTTTTTGTGCCTACTGCTCAATAAAACCACTTTTCACCCCTTTTCACCTGCTTTTTTGTACCCGATTTGTATCAAGTCGGTTAGTCTTACTTTTAGCCTTAGAAAGGTCTTGGACTTTTGAGACACGATGAGACACAGTGAGACGCGATGAGACACTTTCGGCGAAATAACTGGCGAAATAACCACAAATAATGTTGAAATATGAGCAGTAATATTGAAATCATCAAAAGATGCGGATGGTGCGGCAAAGAGTTTGTCGCACGAAAGACATCAACGGAGTATTGCAGCCACCGATGCTCCGGACTCACTTATAAGGAGCGAAAAAGACAACAGAAAATTGAGGCTTTCAAGAGTGAGTATGCGAAAGCCACCGATGAAGTAACGGAGATTGAGAAACTGGAATTTCTTTCTCCTACCCAACTATGTCGGCTGTTAGGGATAAGCCGAGCAACCATCTATCGTTATTTCGCAGATAATGCAATAACGACAGTACAATTCAAAGGCAAAACGCTCATTCGCAGAACGGATGTTGACAGCCTTTTTTGAGAATGGACATAAATATCTGAAGCGTCCAAAGAAAAAGTCAGAACCCATCACGGAATTCTACACATCGAAGGAGGTGCAGGAGAAGTACAGTATATCTAATTCGGGGCTGTATGAGATAGCCAAACGTGAGAAGTGGCCGAAGACTCAACAAAGGGGCAAAACTCTTTGGAGCCGGAAGCATGTTGACGCTTACTTCGCAAAACAACAGACTAGTGATGAAATATCTGAGTGGTACACCGCAGCTGAGATTCAGGCGCGATATGGGATGACATTATCGGCAATATACTGTTTGGTGTCAAAGGAGGGTATTCCCAAGAAGAAGGTCGGCGCAGCTACGTTCTACTCCAAATATAATTTCGATTTAGCCAAAGGTGCAGTTGATCCGAAAGAACCGGAGTATTATACATATCCGGAAGCGATGGAGAAGTATAGGCTGACTCGTGACCAGCTGCACCACTATCTGAAGTATCATAACATCACCCGAGTGAAGAAGGGCAAGTACACTCATATTCTCCGGAGTGAATTAGATAATCTCTTGAAATCCCCGGAGATATAGCCAATGGAGACGATTTGGAGATACATCGGAGAGCATCCGGACTCTATTGTTCTCCCTCGATTCTCATGCTTACTTTGTGTCAAATTTTAATCCCCCACACAGATGAATACATGTACCAAAGTATTCCTCCGCAAGCGTCCATACGCCGGAGGAAAGCTATCGCTGTATCTTGACTATTACCCGGCGATACGCAATCCGCACACCAACAAGATGACACGTCGTGAGACTCTCGGTATTGTCATCTTTGCGAACCCCACCAATGAAATGCAACGCCGTTTCAATCAGGAAATGGAGGAGAAAGCCGAGGCCATCCGTTGCATCCGTTATCAGAGCCTCGTAAACGAACAGTTCGGATTCCTTGACAAGACTAAACAGAAGATGGACTTTCTTGCCTACTTCGAGAAGAAGGCGAAAAGCAAATATGACAAATGGATGAGCGTCTATCTCCATTTCAAAAAATTCTGCGGAGGTCGATGCACATTCGGTGATATTACAACGGAACTATGCGAAGACTTCAGGGAGTATCTGCTCTACGCACATAATCTGCGCCATCCTGACAAAAAGATACCGTTATCCAACAACTCTGCTTCAGGCTATTGGTCAACATTCCGCTGTCTGCTGAAAATGGCATATAAAGAGAAGTTTATCAACGAAAACGTTAATGACTTCCTTGAAGGAATCAAATGGCAGGAGGTGAAAAAGGAGTACCTGACGCTCGACGAGATGAAAATTCTCGATGCTACCGAATGTGAGGTGCCTATCCTCAAACAAGCATCTATATTCGGTCTGTTTACCGGACTTAGGCTAAGTGATTTGTTGCAGCTCCGATGGGATAATATTGAGCGAAGTCCTGACGGTGGTCACTGCATACGTCTATGCACCGAGAAAACCGAAACAGAGGCCACTTTACCGGTAAGTGAAGAGGCTCTGAAATATTGCGGAGAGCGTGGTGAAGGACTTATCTTCAAAGGCTTCCGCCGCTCAATGGCACAACAGCCATTCAAGAAATGGGTCAAGGCAGCAGGCATTGAGAAAAAGCTCTCGTTCCACTGTCTTCGCCATTCGTTTGCTACGCTCCTTATCTCGCTGGGTATCGACGTATATGTAGTATCAAAGATACTTACACATCGTAGCGTAAAAACCACTATGATCTACGCCGACGTAGTCAGCGAGAAAAAGCGCGAGGCATCCAACGCCATCACTATGAAATAATAATAATAATAATAATAAGATAGACCGAGATGATTGCCTTATCAGCATTGTCTCGGTCTATTATTTTCTATCTTTTATCTCCTTTGCCAAATAATTCTGAATGAGAGCCAAGTCGCACCAAATCAATATCATTGGTAGTCTGATCAATCCAAATTAGCAGAAAATCTCCTTGAATGTGGCATTCCATGCAGCCCGCATAATCACTTGTCAGCATATGCGGTTTGTAAATCGTTGGAATTGGCAATTCATTTTCCAGCAGTCGTAAAACTTCAAGTAATGCTTCTGCTTTCTTTGGGTTATTTCGAATCCTCTTTAAGTCCTTTTTATATTGAGTCGAAGGGTGTAGTTTCTTCATAATCCCATAGACTTAAACATGGCTTCTACTGAGGATGTATCAACCGGCGGCACGTCA
>OFFT01000380.1_pt1 | contig 34038 bp, 25 predicted proteins | sample 1521581 | NCBI WGS metagenome assembly OFFT01 (sample SAMEA3504084, study PRJEB24116) | mouse gut metagenome | biome: mouse gut; feature: mouse-associated habitat; material: faeces | place: Denmark | collected 2011
TGCCACCCATTGTAAAGAGAAGTTTCCTGAACTAATACCAAAAGCAATGTACAGTCACCATTCTGGTAAAGTGTGTCTTTACTCGTGGTGTCTCTAATTTGCATTTTCCTGTTGACCAGTGGTGGTGTACACTATCAATGTATGAAGTAGCTAATTTTTTGTCTTCCTTATTGTTGGTTTGTTATTTTAAGATTTATTATTCTTATTATTTTTCTTTATTTTGCATTATTTGCCACAATTTCATAAATATTTTCTATCATTTCCTGATAACCGAAGCAATATTTCCGCAAAACGCCTCTCACATAGCTTTCCGGAAAAGAATGCAGAAAATCCTGCTCCTTTCGGATACACTTTAAGTATTCGTAAATTCTGTCTATTCCCGTGTACCCGGAAAGGTCCCTTGTCACCGGATAGTCCAGCGTCAGGATAGTGTCCTTTGGATTGAACCTGATATCGTACCATTTAAAAAACTCCGGCATCCCTTTAACCACAGTATCATACAGACATATATTACCATAATCAGAAAATTCCGGCATCATTTCATTGTACATTGCAAGGGTTTTCCTCACCTTTTTTTCCACAAGGGCCATGCCCTCCTCGTACGCCTGCCGGGCCGTCATTCCTTTTTTCTGCGCAAGGACGGTTCCGTTTGCGTTCTCGGATTTATCCCGGGCCGTGCCGGTTACGGCATCGTCCCCGCCCTCCATACCGGATAGCTCCGTTTCATGGATGGCATACAAAACGGCGCCCATTAGCTGCTCCGCTTTCTCGTAAGTAATCGAAGTGCTTTCCTTTGCGGTATACTTCTCCGCCAGTTCTCCCACAATCGGTATCAGTTCTTCCATGGTATAGTCCATCGTCTCACCCCCAGCAAAGTTCTTTTAAGGTTTCAAAATACAGTTCATAGTCCCATCTTTTCACCTCGTCAAACTGTTCATATTCGCCATAGCCCTGAGAACTTTCATGCCCTCTGTAGCCAGCCCGGATTGCCTGTGAAAAGTTGTTTAAGCAGGTTCCCTCCAGATAATCCAAATCACCGAAGCATATCTCCTCAAACTGCTCTTTCATAAAATGCAGAAGCTCGTCGTCCGTGATTTCATCCAGCATTTCATTCTTGTACAGATAAAATATCTCCTGCAGGCGAATAATCGTTTCCACATAATTATTCTGGTCAATAAATGCGGAATCGCAAAATTCATGGATAATCTTCGGCACAATCCCCTCCCCGAACTCGATTCGCCTCTGCTCCTTAAGGGTATGGCGCTGCTCGCTTAAAATCAGCTTTGCCTCCTGCTCGCTCAGCGAAAGCCCGAATCTGGCGGTTTCATTATTTGCCGCAACAATCCCCCCTAATTGACGTTCCTGCTGTAATAATACCATCCAATCCTTATTCAAGAAATCGCCCTCCTTGCACATTTGTTTTCTGTATTCAGTTGTAGGAATACCGATTATAGCATTGGCGGTATTTTGTTTCAAGTCTTGACTTTTTAATGTTTCTGTGGTATGATTAAGCCACAATCAGGAAAGTTCCCTTTATCTAATCAACCTCCTGCAAACCTCCTCCACTTCCCTCTTTCCCTTTCCGACTACAAAATAAAAATCCATCTGTCCCTTATTTTCCATATAAAGATAAGAGCCATAGGCCGGAATGTCACAGCATATCGCGGTATCCGCCGCAAGGACCAGTCCGTAGCCCCGCTCGGAAACCACAACGGCGGGTTTTCCATTCCCATGGGAAATGTATCTGGCCCCGCCCCGCAAAGCAATACCGGATTTTCCGAAAATCCCCGGCGCATAAAGATTTTCCGCTTTCTGCCAGTCCAGATACAGCCGGCTCTTTGCTTTTCCGCCCGGGCCATCCTCAATCTGGCGGCATTCCTTCTCCCGCTCCGCAAGCAGAAGCTTTTTATCCCGCGTCATATAGTGAATGGCCCCGTTTCCTTTATTAACCCGCAGACAAACCTCGTCCGTCAGAAATTCCACCGTATTGCCGGATTCCTTATACAGCCATGCGCTTTCTTTTTTGCAGTCGGCAATGCCCGGATGGACTCTGTCCGAAAGCGCCGCTCCCTTTGCAAAGGTTACCCGTACAATGCCGCCGGTAATCGCGCATAGCCGCAAAGTGCCGTACCGGCTCTGAAAATAAAGCCCGTCCGGCTGCCCCATAAACCATTTCACCGACAAGTCAATTTTTCCGTGTCCCGCCGGACGCAAAATTTCTGTGGGCGGCATACCGCCAAATTCGCAGCCTGCTTTTGCTCCGTCTGCTTTTTCTTCCCTGACGGAAACTCTTTCCGGGGAAGGTTTTACCTGTCTGCTTATAAAAGGCTTTTTATCCTCCGGCGTCACGGCTTTTTTCACAACGGCAACCGCCCGTTTTCTGGGCCGGATGGCCGCTCCGCTTCCTGCCGAATCTTTTTCTTTTCCACCCTCCGTCTCATAAGATACGGATTTTTTCTCATTTTCCTTATCTTCTGCGAAAACCGCAAAAGTTCTTCCTTTTCCTGCCGGCGCCGGGTCGGCTATCAGCCCTGTCAGAGTATCGCAGCAGAGTACGCACAGCTCATGCAGCGCGCGGGTCGCCGCCACATAAAGAAGCTTCGCGTGGCCGTCGTCTGACGGATAGTCTTCCCTTGTGGGATTTAAAATCAGTACGGCGTCAAATTCCAGTCCCTTTGTGTATTCCACGGGAAGCACCATGATTCCGTTTCCAAACTCCGCTTTTTCAAGATTGCTTTCCATCACCTCCACATATTCCGACAGCGAAAGAGCCGTCCTGGCCGCCTCCTTTTTGCTGCGGCAGATAACCGCAATGGTATCAAGCCCCTTCTTCTGCCAGTCTCTGCAAAGCTGCGCCGCTTCTCTTATCAGCGCATTTCGTTCCGGCGCCCTTTTCACCAGAACCGGATTTCCGTGCCTGATTATAGGCTCTACAGGATAAACCGAAAATTTTCCGTGGCGCAGAATATCCGTGGCAAAGTCCGAAATTTCCACCGTGTTCCGGTAGCTTTTCTTTAAAACCCCAAAGCTGTCCATAGCGTCCGGCAAAAGCAGCGCTTTCAGCTCCTCCCAGTCGTTTAGCCCGAAGCCAAAATGGATATTCTGGGAAACGTCCCCCATAACGGTGTAGGTACATCTGTTGATGCAGAATTTCAGCGCATGGTACGCCATCATTCCGAAATCCTGGGCCTCGTCAATTACCACATGGCTTGCCTCGCTTATGACATCCTCCTCTTTGACCCTCTTATAAAGGTAAGCTAACGCCGCCAAATCGTACACATCAAATTCATTCTCCGGCGCTTCAACCCGTATTCCTTTTTCTTGCTGCTTGCTTAAGAAATCCCGGTACATTTCAAAAACAGATATCTTCCAGTGCTTTCCCCCGTACCAGCCCCGGTAAGCCTTTAAAATTGCTTTTCTCTCCGCCTCCGAATAGCTGATTCCTTTTCCGAGAAATTCCTCCTTTACCTTTCCGAGCAGCCGCCCGTTCAGCATATTAATTTTGTTCTGAATGGAAACAGAGGGATTTTCCTCAATATAAGCCTCCACGGCTTCCCCCGTTAAAAGGCTGACCAAATCCTTCTTACTGACTTCTCTGCCGTCTGTTTCGTCATACACGCCGGTTTTTCCGTTCCGGAAGCCTTCCACAAACGCTTTTGGATTTAAGTATACGGTATCTGTGGAAATTGCCTTCCGTTCCAGTTCCCGGCAGTACCCGGCCAAATCCCGAAACCACCGGGAGCTGCCCTTTACGGCGTCTTTCCCCGTTCCCTTAATCCTGTATTTCTTTTCGTCCCAGTCCTCGTACAAAAGCCGGACAAAAAGCTGTTCCATGGTCATCTGCCGCACGCCGTACACATCCAGGTCCGGCAGAACGCCCGTGATATAATTCAGCAGAATCCGGTTGCTCCCCACAATGTAAAAATCCTCCGGCCTGAAACGCTCCGCATAGTTATACAGGATATAAGATATCCGGTGCATGGCCACCGTGGTTTTTCCCGAGCCCGCCACCCCCTGCACAATCACATTGTGATAGGGGGATTTTCTGATAATCTCATTCTGCTCCTTTTGAATGGTGGCAACGATTTCTCCCAGAACCGCCTGCTTGTTTTTGGCCAGATATTTGGTGAGCAGGTCGTCGTTGGCGATCACTTCGCTGTCGAAATAGTCGAGCAGCTTACCCGATTCGATCTCGTAGGTACGTTTCAGCTGCAGGTCGATGGCGATTTTGGCCTCACCCGGTGCCTGGTAGCTGCATTTTCCAAGGCCGTTTTCGTAGTAGACGCCTGTCACGGGAGCGCGCCAGTCAATGACGATCTGGTGAGTGGAGTCTTTGGCGATGCCGCCCTTGCCGATGTAGAGAGATTCCGTCTTGTCAAGGGATTCGTCATGAAAAATGATCCTGCCGAAGTAGGGCTTGTTCTGCGCCTTTTCATTTCGCTGCAGGGCGCGCTTCATATGGTCGTGCAGGGTGACGGTGTTATTGAGGATGGTGAGGACTTCCACGTCATTGTCGTGATAATGGGCAAGCATTTCGTCGATATCTTCCTGCATCCTTGCAACTTCTCTCCCATAATGGGAGAGATTGTCCTCCACGACGGCAAGCGTCTGTTGCAGGTAGGCTTCTTCGGCCTTCCGAGAAGTGGCTGCGTTCGTCTGGGTTGGTTTTGTGCTCATGTGTGACCTCCTGTGTTCCGGTGCCGGACAAATGATAGTAACAGTTCAGCCCAGCACTTTGCATTTACTGCAAAGTGCGTGAGAATGCGTAAATTTTGCCAAAGGAATCTGCCCCTCGCCACAGGCGACTTGGAATGGGCAGATTCCGTAACAGAGAAGCCGAAGGCTGAACTGTTACCTATTGTAAGGAAAAAGAGAAAATATTACTAGACTTTTATTTTCCGATGTGATAAAGTGGATATTAGAGTTGTGCCTGAAATAAATGTTCTTAATATAGTCAACAGAAGTTCACTTTTTGGGAAAACAGTGCGGAATAAGTGCACCTGCAGATTCGGATCAAAAGGCGGGATCTGTCATCTGTTTTTCTAAGTATCTGCGAAGATCGTTCATGATGTTTGTCTCCTTTCCCGGGTTCTGTGCTCATAATCGGCTTTGTATTGTCTGGGCCGGTTTTCGTTGAGCGCGTGGTAGTCAAACACAGTTCCCTTTCTTATAAGACATTCCTTTTTTGATAGAATATCAATAGTTTTTCATTTTTTTGTTGCAGATGTTACTTTATTGCTTTTCGGGAGAATGAAATCTCCGTCTGGGTGATTGGAAGCGGGAAGCGTTCCGGTTACAATAGACTCATAAGATACGGAAAGAAAAGGGGGATGCGTAAATGGCGGCGATCAGGCTTAGAATTTACGATCTGAGAAAAGTAGGGCAGATGAGTCAGAAGGAGCTGGCGGACGGGGTCGGCGTTTCCGTGCAGACGGTGAGCAAGTGGGAGAACAATGTCTGTATGCCGGATATTGCACTGCTGCCGGATATCGCGAAATTTTTCCGGGTGACGGTGGATGCGCTTCTGGGGCTTGTGCCGCTGGCCGGAGAAGAGTATATACCGGTTCGGAGCGGAGAGAAGGATTACTGGGAGGACAGGCTGGCCTATCTGAAAGCCAGCAGGCGGGCGATGTGGAACGAGGATTATCTGCGTTTTCTGGTGGAGCAGGTGTGGAAGATCGACAGGCCGGTGGACGTGCTGGACTGCGGTTGCGGCTTCGGATATATGGGCCGGATGATGCTGCCGCTTCTGCCGGAGGGCAGTACTTACACGGGGATTGATTTCAGCGCCGGCCTGCTGCAGGAGGCAAAACGGCTTATGGGACAGGAGAGCTGGCAGAGCGGGTTTATCTGTGATGATTTTCTTTCGCATGAATTTCACAGGCATTATGACGTGACGATCAGCCAGTGCGCCATGCGCCATGTGAACGATCCCCGGGCGTTCCTGCGAAAGATGGTCGCGCAGACGAAGCCGGGCGGTCTGGTGATCGCCATTGATGTGAACCGGGAGCTGGAGAGCGACGGGCTCTATATAGAAGGCCTGGAATACGCCGGACTATGCGACCGCATGGGATTTCGTAAGATGTGGGAGAAGGAGCGGCAGTGCCAGGGACGGGACTACGCCATCGGTATGCGGTTGCCGTTGATGATGTGGGAAGAAGGGCTTGCGGATGTGGACGTGCGGATGAATGACCGCGTGTCGCTGATCTGCCCGGAGCGGGAGGATCATGAGGAGATGCTGGCCTGTTTGCTGGAGGAAAAAGGCTGGACGGAGCGTACCAGCGCCGAGGAGGAGGAAGAGACCGTGCGCGGGTTTATGAATCACGGTATGGACCGGAAAGAGGCGGAGAGTCATTGCCGCAGGCAGCGGAAGATCCAGCGGTATGCAGCGGAGAACAAAGCGGCGCTTAGATGTTTGCATTATCGGGGGCTGCTGGTGAGTTATGGGTGGAAAAGAAAGCCCGATGCAGCTGCGATATAGGCAGCATAAAGGAAAGAAAAACAAAGCAGGAGGAAAAAGAAAATGGGAATTGTGATCAAAAATGCGTTGGCGGTTCTGCCGGAAGGGGCAGAGGATGTGGTACGGGAGACGGGTATCTACGTGGAGAAGGACAGGATCGTGGGGATCGGACAGGCACCGGCGGGATTTCAGGAGGAAAAGGTGATCGACGGGACGGATAAGCTGGTGATTCCCGGTCTGGTCAACTGCCATACCCATTCTTACATGTCGTTTATGCGGAATGTGGCGGATGATCTGTCCTTCATGGACTGGCTGTTCGGCACCATCGACCCGATCGAGCAGCAGATGACGGATGAGGATACGTACTGGGGTGCGAATCTGGCCATCATCGAGATGATGAAGAGCGGGACGACCTGCTTTAACGATATGCAGATGAACATTCATCAGACGACCCGGGCGGTCAGGGAATCCGGGATGCGGGCGGTGATCAGCCGTGGGCTGGTGGGCAGCGGCAATGACGAGGGCGGACAGATGCGGCTGCGGCAGGCTTACGAGGAGCGGGACGCGGCGAAGGACTGTGACCGGTTGTCCTTTGTACTGGGGCCCCATGCGCCATACACCTGTGATGAGGCATATCTGAAAATTGTTGCCGAAGAGGCGAAGAAGAACGGTATGGGCATCCATATCCATCTGTCGGAGAGTGAGAGTGAGATCGGACAGATCAGGGAGAAATACGGCTGCAGTCCGATCGCGCTGGCAGACAGATGCGGCCTGTTCGATGTGCCGGCCGTTGCGGCCCACTGTGTGCAGATCGACGAGGCGGACATGGATATTCTGAAAGCAAAAAATGTCAGCGTAGTGACCAATCCGGCCAGCAATATGAAGCTGGGCAACGGTTTTGCGCCGGTGGCCGGTATGCTGGCAAAGGGGATTAACGTCTGCCTCGGCACGGACGGCGCCGCCAGCAACAACTGTCTGAATATGTTCCATGAACTGAGCCTGCTTACGCTGATCCATAAAGGCACGGGCAGAACACCGCAGTGCGTCAGCGCCAGGGAGGGCTTTCGTATCGCGACGATGAACGGCGCCCGGGCGCTTGGTATGGAGAAGGAGATCGGCAGCATTGAAGTCGGGAAAAAGGCGGATCTGGCGATCCTTGATCTGAATACGCCTTCGCTGACACCGAGAAATAACCTGATCGCAGGCCTGTCCTATTCGGCGAACGGGTCGGAGGTAGAGACCGTGCTCATCGACGGTAAGATCACCATGGAGAACAGGAAACTCCTGACCGTCGATGAACAGCTTGTGTACCGGAAGATTCAGGAGATCATCGAGAGGATGGGGCTGGATAAGAAAGTATATTAAACAGTCGGTGACCGGTATCATCCCGGCAGCCGCACGACGAACACACTCCCGCAGGGCAGATTGTCCTGCACGGATATCCTGCCGTGGTGGGCGGAAATGATCTCATAGGCGATGCTTAAGCCAAGCCCGAAGTGCCCTTTGGTGCTTCGGGATTTTTCTGCCCGGTAGAAGCGGGAGAAGATGCGCTTCTTATCGCTGTCGGGAATGCCGACGCCGGTGTCGCTGACGGTGATCTCGAAGAGATTTTTTCTGTCCTGACGACAGGTGAGCGACAGCGTTACAAAGCCGTTTTCCGGCGTGTAGCTGACGGCATTGTGCAGCAGGATGGAGAGCACCTGCGCGATGCGGTCGGGATCGCAGGATAAGCGCGGCAGCGGCACATCCGGCAGCGTCAGGGAGAGGGTCAGCTTCTTTTGCCTGCACAGCGGTTCAAAGGCTTCGTAGGCATTGGTACACAGGGTATCCAGCTCGACTTCCTTCTTTTCGATGAGGAAACGGCCTGAGTCGGAGTGGGCCAGAGTCAGCAGATCGTCGATCAGCGTGTTCATGCGCCGGCCTTCTTTGCGGATGGTTTGGAAGAAACCGGCCTGCTCCTGCGGGGTGGCGGTGATGCAGCACTCGTTGGTGGCCAGGATGGCGGACAGGGGCGTGCGCAGCTCGTGAGAAGCGGAAGCGATAAACTGCATCTGGTTCTCGTGGTTCTGCTGCAGCGGTCTCAGCAGTCTGCCGGTAAAGAACCAGGAGAAGACGGAGAAGGCCAGAGCCGCCAGCAGGTCAAGCAGCAGGAAAAGCAGCCGTTGATGGGTGATCTGTGCCTGCAGTCCGGCCAGCGGATTTAAGATCAGGATGCGGGAGTGGGTCTGACCGCGTTCGATGTCGATGAGGCTGCTGTAATAGTGCTCCCCTGTGGAAGGCGAAGTGAACTCATATTCGTCATGATGAATGCCGAAATAGTTGCTGCTATAGGAGATGACCGTTTCGGATTCAAACATCATGTCGTATGCCTGCAGACTTTCTGACAACAGATATTGACCGGACAAGTCATTTGAAGAGCCGGTATCGTTGCTCCCTTTTGTACCAGATGCACCGGTTTTCAGGGTATTGTAGAGAAAAGGTTTATCGTTGTCGGTGACGAAGATCAGATAGGCATTTCTGGCTTCCAGTCCGGCCAGCCACTGCATGGAAATGTAGGTGGACTGTTCCAGGCTGGAAGCGATCGTGCTGATGTCGTTGCGAAAAGAGGCGAAATGGTTTTTGTAAAGGCTGTTTTCGGATACCTGCAGGTAGAGCAGGGACATGAAGATCATGATCGCGGTAGTCGTACCGGCACATAATAAGGTAAAAAGAAAATGAGCTTTACGGAACATGCGGGAATCCTTTCTGGACGCTTTTTATGCGGGCATTGCCCTTTTAACTGATGAACAGGCCATACCCCACGCCGCGCACGGTCTTGATCTGCAGCGTGCTTTCCACGGATTTCAGGCGGCGGCGCAGGAAATGGATGTAGTTGTCCAGATTGCCGGTCTCCACATCGCTGTCCGGGCCCCAGACTTTCAGGAGCAGGGTATCCCGGGCCAGTGTCTGCCCCGGGGTATGCAGGAAGGCTTCCAGCAGGTCGCCCTCGTGTTTGGAGAGTGTGCAGGTGCCGGAAGGGCCGGACAGGCACATGTCGCGGACGGCCCATGAGACATCGTGGTAAGTAAGCCTTCCGTCTGCCTGTCCGCTCAACATCAGAGACCGTCTGGTAACGCAGCGGATTCTGGCCAGCAGTTCTTCAAATTCAAAAGGTTTCACAAGATAATCGTCGGCGCCCAGATCCAGCCCCAGAATCTTATCCTTCAGCGCTCCCAGCGCCGTGATCAGGATCACGGGAGCAGTGACGCCGTGCCTGCGCAGGGAGGAGAGCACTTCGGTCCCTTCCTGAAAGGGCAGCATACGGTCCAACAGGATCACATCGTAGATATTCTGTTTTCCATAATAAAGAGCATCTTCTCCGTCGTAGCAGCTGTCTACATTATATCCCTGTCCGGTGAGCTGCCAGGTCAGGGCCTTGTTCAGATCCCGGTCGTCTTCCGCCAGTAAAATACGCATGTGAAATTCTCCCTTCAAATTTTCTTTTTTTATGATACCACAGGATTCTTTAAATAATCTCTAAGAATTTCTTAATATGTTTAGAGACTTCTTAGAGATTATTCTGATAAGATGCAGTAAAAGGGAGCAGGCTGAGAGAGGGAGGAAGGTTTTGGCGATGAAGAAGATGTGTTTGCGAAAGACAGTGTGTTTCCTGCTGGTTCTTAGTATGATCGCGGTGTTGGCAGGCTGCGGCGGAGATCCGACAGCTTCCGGCAGCAGGGCGGATGCAGGCCGCGGTAACGGCGTCGGGAACGGAGACGATGTAACTGCCATGGGGCGTTATATAGAAACCGAGATCGATCTGACAGAACAGCTTATAAACGGTAAAGCCAGTCGTGGAATCCGCAGACTGTCGGACGGCAGACTGGTCATATTGAATACGACGGCCGGTTTGGTGGTGTCCGGGGATGAGGGCCTTACCTGGGAAGCGCAGAGGCCGGAGTGGATGGCTGATCTGCAGAGTGAACATATGTATCTCAGCGATATGGATATCGCGCCTGACGGCACTGTTGTGATGGCCTGTGTTGCAGGCAGCGGAGACGAAAGCAGGGACTCCCTGTTGCAGCTGATCCTGCCAGATGGTACAAAGGTTACGGTGGAAGCGGCGCTGACGGAAGAGGAGAAATATTTTAATCTTGTATCGGCTTCCGGGGAGGGAAGTTTTTTCGCCGCTACGGTGGAGGGAAGCGTCTATGAGATCGATACGGACGGCAGCGCAGAGAAACTTTTTACGGCGGAAGCGGTGCCGGCCTGGATGCAGGTACAGAATGACCTGCTGTTTCTGGACAGCGGACTGGGATATGGGACCATGCCGGCGCTCTATGATCTGGGGAAGGGAACATATGTGGAAGATGCCGTGTTGCAGGAGTTTGTGGAGTCCACTTACGGGGACCGCAGCTATAACCGCGGAATCTCCCAGAGCATGTGTCTTCTGCCGGGGGAAGAGCAGACGATCTATACGGTGGGAGGTAAGGGGATCCACCGCCATGTGATCGGCGGCAACATGATGGAACAGGTGGTGGACGGCAGTCTTTCCATGCTGGGCAATCCGAATTATGCCATCAACTCCGCCATACGGCTGGAGGGGGATGCGTTTCTGGTGCTTTTTTCCAATGGCAGGCTGCTGCGGTTTGTTTATGATCCGGCGATAGCGTCGGTGCCGGAAAATACCCTTAGTATATACAGCCTCAGAGAAGACGGCAATATAAGACAGGCCATCGCAGGTTACCAGTCCCTTCATACGGATGTGTTCGTGTCCTATGAGATCGGAATAGCGGATGACAGTGCGGTGACGAGAGAAGATGCCATCAAGAAACTGAATACGGAGATTATGGCCGGTACGGGGCCGGATCTTTTGGTGCTGGATGATCTGCCGATCCGTTCCTATGTGGAAAAGGGGCTGCTATTTGACCTGACGGGTCATTTGGATGCCTACGGCGAACAGGAACCGCTTTTTGACAATATCATCGACGCCTTGAAAATAGAAGAAAAAGCATATACGGTGCCGGCGGCATTCAGCATTCCCATGATAATTGGGAAAAAAGAGCAGACAGCCAGTATGGCGAACCTATCGGATACAGCGGATACTGTAGAGCAGATGCGGAAAGCGGAACCGGGCAAAGATCTGATCGGTATGACCGGCGAGAGAGAGGTTTTAAGTCATTTTGCGGCGGTGAGCGCTCCCGCATGGATCGGCGCGGACGGCCGGATCGACCGGCAGGCGCTTCGTGAATTCCTGGAGCAGTGCAGCCGGATTCACAGTGCGCAGATGGATGGTCTGGATGGAAGCGCAGCGAAAAGGTATGCGGAGCGGAAGATCGGGCTGGAGGCGCTTGGCAGTACGAATCCGGACCGGGACTGGCAGGCGGTCTATGCCTTGTTTGATCTGTTATCCGGAAAGGTCAGCCTGGTCAGCGGCTGGGTGGATTCCGGCGAAAAATGGATCGAGATGGTGTCTATTGACCGCGCTCTGGGGTTTGAGGAATATCAGGCAGCAGAGATGAAAGGACAGTGCAGTAACGTATTTTGGCCGAAGACGCTCCTGGCCGTCAGTACGGCTTCGAGCCAGACCGATGAGGCGCTTGCATTTCTGGATTATTTTCTTTCCGCGCAGACACAGAGCGGTTATGACGGGTTTCCGGTCAATCAGGAAGCTTTTGTGATTCTTTTTACGCCGGAGAAGGGTTATGTGGCGAAGGACGGAGGCTGCAGTTATCTGTCGCTGGTGGATGAGAACGGCACAATGATGGAGTATACCGGTTATTGGCCTGCGGATGCGGACCTGACTGCTTTTCAAGAACAGCTGGCCGGCCTGCAGACGGCTTATCTCCCGGACACTGTACTGGAAGAGGCCGTGTACGAACAGGGGGTGGCCTATATGCTTGGGCAGCAGACGCTGGAAGAGGCACTGGATGAGATCGAGAAGAAGGCAGCCATCTATATAGCAGAGTAGTAATCCTTATGAGGCCAGGGTGTCAAAAGGTGCATTTTGTGCTATATGCTCATGCAGAATTTAGAAGAGCACTATTTGACACCCGAATTCTTAAGAGAGAAAGCAGAGAGTATGATGAGAAAAAGCAGGATTGTAAAACATAAAACAGAAAACGGCAGCAATGCAATACGTAGATGCCTGAAACGTGCAGGGAGTATGCTTCTGACGGCGTCCATGGTATTTACACTGGCAGGCTGCAGTGGAGATTCGACAGCACCGGGCAGTGGGACGGATACCGATAACGGTATCGATGGCAGCGGCAACATGGATCCGGTATCCGGAGACGTGGACGCCGTGGAGGCGGACGGCGCAGCAGCCATGGGACGTTACGTGGAGAAGGAGCTTGACCTGACGGAATTTTTGGCAAACAGCGACGGCAACAGAGGACTCCGCAGGCGCTTAGACGGCAGTCTGGTGATCTTAAGCACGATAAGCGGCCTTGTGGTATCCAGGGATGAAGGCGCTACCTGGCAGGTGGAAGCGCCGGACTGGTTTCGGGCCATGAAGCAGGAAGAGAAATATATCATCGATATGGATATGGCTGCGGACGGCACCATGGCTGTCCTGTATAACAGCGGCTGGGCGGAGGAATATGACCCTACGCTGATGCTGGTGCTGCCGGACGGTACGCAGGTGCCTGTGGAAGCGGAACTGACGGAGGAGGAGAGCAGTTTCAGCACGCTGGCCGTTTCCGGGGAAGGCAGGATCATAGTCGGTACGGCGTCGGAGACTCTGTATGAGATCCATACGGACGGCAGCGCAGAGAAGTACCTGACGGTGGAAGAGCGGCCGCAGTGGATGAAAATACAGGACGGTCTGCTCTTTATGGACAGCGAAGTCGGCGATATGCCGGTAATCTATGATATGGAAGCGGAAGCCTGGGTGGAAGATGATGTGCTGCAGGAGTTTGCGGCGGCCAATTATGGCGACCGTTATTATAACGGCTACACCTTCCAGAACATGTACCTCCTGCCGGGTGAGGAGCAGACGGTCTACACCATCGGCGGCAAAGGGATCCACCGTCATGTGATCGGCGGCAATATGATGGAACAGATCGTGGACGGGAATCTGTCCATGCTGAGCGATCCAAACCATACCATCAATTCGGCCATCCGGTTGGAGGGGGATGAGTTTCTGGTACTTTTTGCCAACTGTAAGCTGATGCGCTTTACCTACGACCCGGATGCCCCGGCGGTGCCGGAAAATATGCTCAAGGTCTACAGCTTGAGGGAAAGCGATGACATGCGGATGGCCATCGCCGGCTTCCAGTCTCAGAATCCCGATAGTTTCATCTCCTATGAGGTAGGGATGCCGGAGGGGGCGGCGGTAACGAGGGAAGATGCGTTGAAGAAGCTGAATACCCAGATCATGGCCGGTACGGGGCCGGATCTTTTGATCATGGATGATCTGCCGATCCGCTCTTATGTGGAAAAGGGGCTTCTGGCCGATCTGACGGAGTATCTTGCACAGTACAGTGTGGAGAATGCGCTTTACGATACGATCATCAATACGATGAAAATAGACGGTAAGGCCTATATGGCGCCGGCCACGGTCAGTCTGCCCATGATGGTAGGGGAAGAACAGTATGTGTCGAATGTGACGAGCCTGTCAGATCTGGCGGACCGGATTGAGGCGAGACGAAAAGCGGATCCCGGACAGGATATCATCGGGATGATCAGTGAGCGGGGCGTCCTGAAACGCTTCGCTCCGGTGAGTGCGCCGACCTGGATCGACGGGGACGGCCGGATCGACAGGCAGGCGCTGGGGGAGTTCCTGGAGCAGTGCAAGCGGATCCACGGGGTACAGATGGAAGGCCTTGCGGCGGATGCGATCGCCAAATACGGGGAGAGAGACGCCAATCTGCTGACGTATTACGGGATGGACGCGGATCTTCTGGAATGGCGGGTGACACACGACTTTTTCGAGGTGCTGACAGGGGAGATGGCTATGGCCTCCGGCTGGGTGGAATCTGCCGCCGACTGGCGGGAGGTGGTCTCCATCAACAGGGCGGACGGCTTTCAGCAGTATGCGGCAGCAGAGATGAAAGGGCAGTGCAGCGGTGTATTCAGGCCGAACACATTGCTGGCGCTCAGCGCGGCTTCCGGGAAAAAAGATGCTGCAATGCGGTTTTTTGATTATTTCCTCTCGGCGCAGGCGCAGAGCAGTTATGACGGACTGCCGGTGAACCAGGAAGCCTTTGACATACAGTTTACGCCGCAGGAAGAGTATCTGGCAGAGGATGGGGGCTACAGCTATCTCTCCATGAGCAGTCAGGACGGCACGAGACTGGAGTATGTGGTGTACTGGCCCGATGATGAGCAGATCCTGGCCCTGAAAGAACAACTGGGCCATTTACAGACCGCCTATCTGCCGGACAGCATGTTGGAAGATGCCGTGTTTGAACAGGGGGTGGCTTATATGCAGGGTAAACTGTCGTTGGAACAGGCGCTTGACGGGATCGAGCAGAAGGTTTCCATCTACATGGCAGAATAATGATAGAAGAAAAAGCCAAAACGTAACGGTACAGCTATCTGTACGGTTACAAGATTCATAGAAAGGAAGAGGAGAATATGTTGAAAAGGAATCTGAAAAAAGCGTTCAGCCTTCTGCTGGCAGCTTCCATGGTCTTTGCCATGGCGGGCTGCGGCACGGGAGGTGCAGGAAGCGGAGAACAGGAAACGAACGGCGGCATGGACGCTGCCGGGGAAAAGGAGCAGGACGGTACGGCCGGAACGACCGGCGGGGACGGTCCGGTGGCCATGGGCCGGTATGTGGAGGAAGAGATCGACCTGTCCGAACAGCTGCAACAACCCAGCAGCATGAGCAGGCTGGCGGACGGCAGCCTGGTGATCATGGACAAATCCGCAGGGATGCTCGTATCGAAAGATGAGGGCGCAACCTGGACGGCAGAAACGCCGGACTGGTTTGCCGAACTGAAAGCCAATGAAACTTATATCAGTAACATGTACATGGGGCCTGACGGCACGGCAGCGGTGATTACCGGGGAGAGCAGCGGGGAAGGCGACGACGTGACTTTTATCCTGCGTCTGTCTCTGTACCTGCCGGATGGCACACAGGTTCCCGTGGAGAAGGAGATGACCGAGGATGAGATGTATTTTAAGCAGGTGGCCTTCAAGGAAGACGGAACCATTTTGGCCAGTACTTACAGAGGAGTCTACGAAGTGCAGCAGGATGGCAGCTGCGAGCAGATCCTGACGTTAGACTATAATCCCCAGTGGATGTGGGTCAGGGATAATCTGCTTGTGGTCGATAACGACTGGGGCGAGCAGGAGATGCCCATGCTCTATGATCTGGAGGCGGGAACGGCCTTTGAGGATCAGGTGCTGACGGAGTTTATGGCGGAAAATTACCAGAGCCGTGGTTTCAACGGCATGGATTACTGCGACGTTTACCTGCTGCCCGGCGAGGACGGTACCGTCTATGTCTCCGGCAGCAAGGGGATTCACCGCCATGTGGTCGGCGGTAACATGATGGAACAGATCGTGGACGGCAGCCTGTCCATGCTCAGCAATCCGCAGTACTATACGATCTCTATGATGCAGCTGGAGGGGGACGCTTTCCTGGGGCTTTATACGGGAAACAAGCTGATCCGGTTTACCTACGACCCGGATGTGCCATCGGTGCCGGAGCAGGTGGTTAAACTCTACAGCCTGCAGGAAAATGCGAATATCAGACAGGCAATCTCCCGCTATCAGGTGCAGCACCCGGATGTGTTCGTGTCCTATGAGGTGGGTATGGGCAGCGGGGATTCCGTCACGAGAGAGGATGCCATCAAGAAGCTGAATACCCAGATCATGGCCGGGGAAGGACCGGATCTGCTGGTGATGGACGATCTGCCTTTTGATTCATATGTGGAAAAAGGCATGTTGGCGGACCTGACCGATTATCTGGCGCAGTACAGCGCGGAGGAACCTCTTTTTGACAATGTGATCGAAGCGCTGAAAAAGGACGGCAAGGCTTACGTGGTGCCGGCCACGATCGGTATCCCGCAGATCGCAGCGGCGGCGGAAGGCATGGAGAATGTGAAGGATCTGTCAGATCTGGCAGACGTGATGGAACAGCTGCGGCAGGCACATCCCGACAAGGACATCTTGGGCATCGGCAGTGCGTCGGCGCTTTTAAAAAGGCTGGCAGCCACCAGTGCGCCGAAGTGGATCACGGCGGACGGCAGTATCGACAGAGAGGTATTGCAGGAATATCTGGAACAGTGTAAGCGGATCTATGATATCCAGATGGATAGTCTGGATTCGGAAATGGTGGAAACCTATGAGGAAAGAATGGGAAGGCTGGCAGAGTATTATGGCGTCGGCATGGAGCAGATTGATTGGGAAGCCTACCTGGATCTTATGTCCTATCTCGGCAAAGAGCAGCATATGATGATCGGATGGATGTGTGCCCAGTACGGATATCTGGAACTGGAATCCCTGTCCAGGAACGAAGCCTCCAAGGATGCGAAAGTGATACCCATGCAGGGACAGTGTACCAAAGTCTTTAAGCCTGCGACCATGCTGGCGGTCAGCGCGGCCTCCGGGCAGATTGATGCGGCGAAAGATTTCATGAGCACATTCCTGTCTGCGGAAGTGCAGAGCGAGTATGACGGACTGCCGCTTAACCGGAATGCCTTTGACATCCAGTTTACACCGAAAGAGGATATTATGGGTGCGGAAGGGGAATACACGTCCCTGTATACGACGGATGCGGACGGCAACGGGATCGGCTATACCATGTACTGGCCGTCGGATGAGACCATAGCCGCTTTCAAGCAGGAACTGTCAGAGCTGACTACGGCGTATGTGCCGGATCAGATGCTGGAAGGAGCGGTGTTCAAACAGGGCACCGGCTATATGCAGGGAGAGCAGACGATCGAGCAGGCGCTGGATGAGATCGAGAGAGCGGTAGCCATCTATATGGCGGAGTAACAGAAAGTAAACATCTGCATGAATGACAAATAAGGGAAATAAGGGAAAACCGGCGCGGCCTGCGGGCAGGCGGCCGTGACTTCCCTTATTTCGTCTTTTCATAAACCCATGTTCTTTAAGTCTTTTACGAGATTGACGTAGAACTCGCGCACATCAAAGCCGGGAATGTTCTCCCGATTTAAGTCGATCATATCGCCGTGGGAAATGCCCCGGCCGGCGGGAACTTCCGGGCAGATAAATTTTGCACCCCATTTCATGCTGTCCAAGGACACCAGCCCGTCGCACTCGCCGTCGAAGTGCTTTACAAGCGGATAGGACATATTTAAAGGGAATCTGCCGCTCACCGCATGATGCATCCTGCTGCCCACACTCTGGTAGTAGACCCGTGGGTCGTCCGGCAGCAGTTCATTCAGACGGGAGCAGGAGGAGGCGGTCAGATCCTGTACGGCTTCCAGAAAATCAGGCTCTCTATCCCCGAATCGTTTCAGGGCGGCGTTGTATTTGACGGCTACACTTTGACATACCCTGTCCGGTATCCTGTCCAGCAGATAATCCGCAAAGATACATCCTCTGTGGGGCGTGTTGACGGTGGTCAGGGAAGCCACGTAAGGCGCGGCCCCGCCCCTGGAGATGGCGTAGCGGCTGTCCAGACCGCCCTTGGAGTGGGCGATGATATTTACCTTCTCACAGCCTGTTTCCGCGAGGATCTGCCGGATGCGCCCGGCCAGTTCCTGTCCGCATTCCGCCACGGAAGCGGCCGACTGTTGATTGCCGTAGAAAAGCATGGCCCCGTTTCGTTTCAGTTCGCCGGGGATCCGGCCCCAGTATTGGAAGAACCGGAAGTCCCGGAAGAAGACGCCGTGCACGAGAAGGATCGGGTATCTGGTACGGCATTCCTGATTCTCGGCCCGGATCTGGTTCAGCAGATACTTCTCCTCTTCCAGCAGCACTTCGCTGCCGGCGATGCGGATGATCCGGCACAGTACGTAGAGGTGTACCAGGGGCATAAAACCGCAGGCGATCCCGATTACACGCCACCTGATCCCCAGCTGTACTGAAGTCAGGTAGACGCGCAGAATCCCGTTCCAGAACAGAAGAAGCTCCACGAGGAAGACACTCAGAAGGTAGCGCAGCCAGAATGTCCACGAAGAAAGGAAAGGGACACTGGTTTGCCCGAGGACGATAACCCGGAACAGTCCGGCAGTGCAGCAGACGGTCTCAAAGACTGTGGTCACGAGGAAGATCTGCAGCAGGGCCGTACCGTCTTCCAGAACTTTGTTGCGGGTGGTGGAAGTCCTGTGCACACTTAAGAGCGGGAAGAAATTGATGTATACGATCAGAAGATACCCCAGGATCTCCGCCGCCGTACACCAGGAAGGGAGCGGGGCGGCCGGATTTGTACCGGCATACGGAAGGCGGCAGAGGAGACGCAGATTGAGCGTCAGAAGGATCAGGCAGCAGGATAAAATTTTGCAGAGTATTTTTTTCATGGCTTTTGTATCCTTTATGCTTACGAAATGAGATGGCCGTTAACGGTTGCCAAAAACCGGAATATGGTATATGATGCATCATGACAGTTTTGAAAACTGCATAGATGGTGCAGTGTGCTTTAAAAAATTGCACAGATGATGCAGTATGTTTGAAAACTGCATAGACGATGCAGCGTGTTTAGTATTATATATATCATAACCGAGGGAAGATCAAATGGCAACAGAAACGAAACCAGTGATGACACGGGAAGAACGGATGGCGACGCAGCCCATCGGCAGGCTGATGGCAGGCATGACGCTGCCGGCTATCCTGGCGCAGATCATCAATATATTGTACAGCATTATCGACCGGATCTATATCGGCCATATGGAAGGGGTGGGCGCCAATGCCCTGACGGGGGTGGGTGTCACTTTCTGTATCACGGTATTTATCTCGGCTTTTTCTGCTTTTATCAGCAATGGCGCGGCGCCGCTGGCGGCCATCTGGCTGGGGAAAGGGGACAGGGAACATGCGGAAAAGATCCTGGGCAACAGCGTCAGCTTCCTTATGCTTTGTACGGTGGCGCTGATGACATTTTTCTATGCGTTTCAAAGACCGCTGCTGTATATGTTCGGAGCCAGCGACGCCACCATAGGCTACGCCATGGACTATCTGTCGATTTATCTGCTGGGCACACTTTTTGTGGAGCTGGCGCTGGGCCTTAACGCCTTTATCATCTGCCAGAGCCAGCCCCGGATCGCCATGTTTTCCGTGTTGATCGGCGCGGTGGCCAATATCGTGCTGGATCCGGTCTTTATCTTCGGCCTGCATATGGGGGTAAAAGGAGCGGCCATCGCTACCGTGATCTCGCAGGGGCTGAGCGCCGCCTGGGTGATGTCCTTTTTACTGGGAAAAAAGACGTCCCTGAAAGTGCGCAGAAGCTGTATGCGTCTGGAGGGACGGATCCTGGGAAGCGTGTTCTCGCTGGGAATTTCGCCTTTTATCATGAATGCCACGGAGAGCTTTATCAGCATCGTATTAAATCACGGCCTGCAGGCTTACGGCGGGGATCTGCATGTGGGGTCGCTCACCATCATGCAGAGTATCATGCAGCTTTTCTCCGCGCCCATCAACGGATTCACACAGGGGATGACGCCCATCGTCAGTTACAACTACGGATCCAGGAATTTCGACAGGGTGAAGCTTCTGTACCGCTGGATGATCGGGATGTGCTTCGGCTTCCGGTTCCTTTCCACGGCAACCGCCATGCTCCTGCCGAGATTTTATGCCGGATTCTTTACCAATGAGACGCAGCTGGTGGCACTTACCGGGGAAGTGATGCCGATCTTTATGGCGGGTATGCTGGTGTTCGGCCTGCAGAACGGTATCCAGCCCACCTTCCTTGCGCTGGGACAGGCGAAGATCTCCCTGTTTATCGCCGTGCTGCGCAAGATCATCCTGCTGATTCCGCTGGCCATCATCCTGCCGCGTTTTGTGGGCGTGATGGGGGTATACTGGGCGGAGCCGATCTCCGACACGATCTCGGCGGCTACGGCGTCTGTGCTTTTCATGCTGAATATCCGGAAGATATTGTCGGAGGAATCGCTGGCGAAGATACATTAAGAAGATGTCGTGATCATTCTTTTCAGGTTGGCATGGAACAGCAGATGTATAAAATGCTGTATAAAATCCGCAAAGAATGGGAATTGCTGTCTTGACAGGGAAATCATCCTGTGGTACGCTACCGTCATGCGATACAAATGTAGTACACGTTAAGAGGGAGTAGTTATCCTGTGTAAGCAACATACCCTGGCGCACGCCATGTTTACACGCTTTCTAGCTTTCTACTTAGAAAGAACGAGACTTTTAGCATCGAAAATGCCGGAGGTCTCTTTTTGTTTGCCTGATGCCTCCGGTGTGAGTTGAGAATCGCGCAAAAGGTATGCCGCAGACGGCGGCAGAATGAGAAAGGAGCAGGGTATTATGGCAGTGGTAGTTCAGTTGGTGTTGTTGGCAGTGGGGTTCGTTCTTCTCGTCAAGGGGGCGGACTGGTTTGTGGAAGGTGCGGGTAAGCTGGCGGAGAAATTCGGTATTCCGCAGCTGGTGATCGGTCTGACGATCGTGGCCATGGGTACATCTTTGCCGGAGGCGGCAGTCAGCGTGTCGGCGGCGCTTAAGGGAAGCGCGGAGATTACCATCGGCAATATTGTGGGCAGTAATATTTTGAATGTTTTTTTGATTCTGGGAATCACCTCGGTCATCAAGCCGATCGCGGTACAGAAATCAACGGTACGCTATGAGATTCCCTTCGTCATTGCGGTGACGGGGCTTTTGATGGGGCTTGGCCTGACAGATAACGTGGTGGCCTTTACGGACGGCCTTATTCTCTGGGCCTTGATGATCTGTTATCTGCTGTATCTGCTGCGGATGGCGAAGCACGGAGGGGACATGCCGGAGGAGCTGCCCGGTGAGGACAAAGAAATGCCTGTCTGGAAAATGCTCCTGCTGATCGTGCTCGGCGGCGTGATGATCGTCTTTGGTTCCGATGTGGCGGTGGATGCGGCCACGGAACTGGCGCGTATCTTCGGCATGAGTGAGCGTCTGATCGGCCTGACGATCGTAGCCTTCGGCACGTCGCTGCCGGAGCTTGTGACTTCCGCAACGGCGGCAGTCAAGGGCAAGGCGGATATTGCGGTGGGCAATATCGTGGGCAGCAATATTTTCAATATACTCTTCGTAGTCGGCACGTCGGCCCTGATCACGCCGGTCACCTATGTTTCCGATTTTCTGGTGGACAGCGTGGCGTGCATTGCGGCGGCTGCGCTTCTGTGGGTGCTGGTATGCAGGAAGCACAGGCTTGGCAGACTGGGCGGTGTGTGTCTGCTGGCGGGGTATGCGGTGTATTTTGTGTATTTGATCGGGTGACGAATCAGTCAACCCGTTCCCTGCCCCAAAAGAACACGGCTACCGTGCCGGGGCCTGTGTGACTGCCGATGGTGGTGCCGATGCTGTTGATCAGCACCCGGCCGTCCAGATGCGGGAAGCGCTCTTCGATCAGGTCGGCGACAGCTCTGGCGTCCTCCACGCAGGCAGAATTCGAGATATAGCATTTGCCGCTGTATGCACGGCCTTCTTCGATGCATTCCTCCATCTTGTCCACGACAGCCTGAATGACCTTGCGTTTGGTGCGGATCTTGTAGCGGGGGATCAGCTGGCCGAGGTGGTTGACATTCAGCAGAGGACAGATGCTCAGCATACCGCCGATAAAACCGGAGGCCCTGGAGATGCGGCCGCCTTTAATATAGAAGGTAAGGTCTGTTGAGAAGAACCAGTGATTGAGCTTTAACCGGTTGGCAAGCGCCCAGGCGTGGACTTCCTCCAGACTTTGCCCCGCGTCCCGCAGATCGGCCAGCCTGTCCATCAAAAGACCGTAGCCCGAAGAGGCTGCCAGAGAATCTACGATATAGATCTTGCGGTCGGGATAGCGTTCCAACAGAGTATCCCTTGCCACCATGGCAGAGTTGATGCTGCCGGAAATGCCGGAAGAAAGGCTTAGATGCAGGATGTCTTTGCCTTCCTGCAGAAAGGGTTCAAAATAGGTGCTGTATTCTTCTACGTTGATTTGAGAAGTTCTGGTGTCTGCGCCGCCGGTCATGGCATCGTAGAACCTGTCGAAGGGCATGGATCTGCCCAGATCATCCAGATACTGCACGCCGTCCAGTTCATAATGGAAACAGATATAGGAGATGGACCGGCTGCGGAAGTGCGCTTCCGATAAGTCTGCGGTGGAACAACAGCTGAGAATATATTCGTTCATAGAAGTACCTCTTTCATTTTTATTTGGGGTTAAGAAGCAGTGTAACACTTTTTCCCTGAAAATTCAATTCTTTTGCGTTGACAGATGACGGTGACGGTAGCAGTCGGGCCCGGGGATTTGTTGTTGGAAAGGTCTGGGATACTATGTAGATTTGGACGGGGCACTGTTCTTTGCTGCGGACTGTCAGCTTTGAAACCGGAGATATATGTAGTTGAATATTTTGCAGGTGTCAGATATAATCCAATTTAAAAGGTACGAAAGGTGGAGGATTATGGCAGGTATCAGAGATGTGGCGAAGAGAGCGCGGGTGTCTACGAGTACAGTTTCACTTGTATTGAATAACAGCGGGTATGTATCTGAGGATACAAGAAAGAAAGTAATGGAGGCCGTGAAGGAACTGCACTACATACCGAATGAACTGGCACGTAATCTGTTTCGCAGTAAGACAAATATGATAGGCGTAATATTGCCGGATATTTACCATCCCTTTTTTGGTTCTTTTGCCAAATATGTAGAGATTGAATTATATGCATATGGTTACAAAATGATGTTATGCAGCACAGCACAAAGGAAAAACGGCGAGAAGGAATATATCGATATGCTGAATCGGCAGATGATGGATGGCATCATTATGGGGACACATTCTCTTGATGTGGAGGAATATAAAGGAGTTGCCAGACCGATCATCAGTTTAGACCGATATATTAATGAGGAAATTCCAATTGTAATGTCTGATCATGAGACTGGCGGCCGACTTGCAGCGGAGGAACTTTTGAAGGGCGGCTGTAAAAAGGTATTGCAATTGATGGGCAGCAGGGAGGTTGATACGCCGGCTCATTGGCATCACCTGTCCTTTGAGAAAGTTATGCAGAAAGAAGATGTTGTTGTATATACGGAGGAGATGCCGTGGAATCAATGGGATTTTAAGACGTTCGAGGATTTTATAAGAAGTATAATTGACAAATATCCGGATATTGATGCCGTATATGGTGCGGATCTTTCTATGGTAGCCTTTATGAAAGTAGCGCAGGAAAAGGGGATACAGATACCGAAAGATATTCAGCTGGTAAGCTATGACGGAACGGATGTCACACTAATGAACACAACCACTATCACTGCTGTACGTCAGGATATACAGAAGCTGGCAGAGAAAGCTGTCAGTTTGCTTATAAATAAAATAAAAGGGCAGCCTATAGAGAAAGACAGGATTGTTATTGGTGTGACATTGGTAAAAGGAAAAAGCACATTGTAAAGATGCATAAAACAAATTTACCATAAATCACCATTTTAATAGAAGTGTAAAAAAATATTGACAGGATCAAAAATAAAGTGTACAATATGTACATATCGAACGGGTTCGATATGGAGAGAATATAAACAGAACACACCTTTTTGTTTATAATTTTTTTTTGAAAGAAATCGAACCGGTTCGATATGGCAAAAATCATACTAACAGGAGGATGAATGATGAGGAAGAAGATGTTAAGTTTGGTTATGGCGACCGGTATGCTGGCCACGCTTTTAAGTGGCTGTGGTAATGAGAGCAATACAGGCAATGCGCCTGAGGCAGAGAACGCAGATATTTCAGTAGAAGCAGAAGTGGATGGCGAGATTGAAGAGACTGCAGAGAAGACGCCGGAAGACAAAATTGTTTTGAAAGCATCTGTAATGGCAAATGAAGAGGAGAAGAAAATATTTGAGAACGCAATTGCCCGTTTTGAAGAGGCGCATCCGGAATATTCGGTAGAGGCAAGTTATACGTCCGGAAGTACATGGGGTGAGTACTGTGATAAGCTCCTTATACAGATTGGTTCTGGAGAAGCACCGGATGTCATTCATGTGGCTATTGAAGGAACACAGATGCTGGTTAAGAATGATGTGCTTTTACCGTTGGACGATATGGTGGCGCAGGATGCAGAAGGACAGGCGATGCTGGATGATTTTGTGAAATCGACACTGGACGTATTTACGATAGACGGAAAACTTTATGAATTGCCGACCGACTGTAATGATGGGGTGATGCACATCAACAAAAAGATGTTTGAGGATGCAGGAATAGAAATTCCGTATGATGGATGGACTTGGGAAGAATTTAAAGAAACGGCAAAAAAACTAACAACAGGAGAAGGCGATTCAAAGGTTTACGGATATGCAACGGCCCTTTCTCCGGCATGGCTGGCAGGATGGTTTATGTCAAACGAGAGCGATTATATTACGCCGGGCTGGGCTGATTCGAACCTTTCTGATCCGAAGGCAGTAGAGACAGTTGAGTTTTTGAACAGTTTGATCAATGAGGATAAAATAATGCCGATGCCGGAGGTGACTCTGGATCCCACAAGCCTTTTTGCAGCAGGCCGGGTAGCAATGATCGGTACAGGCATCTGGCCTTTTCCGAGCTATAAAGCGAATGGTTTTGAGGATGTGGATGTGGTTCCGTTTCCGACAAACAGCCCGGATGCAAAAGTAGGTTTTGGGGTAGGCGGTGTAGGAATCTGCAGCAAAACAGAAAACCCGGAAGCAGCTTATGAATTGTTAAAAGAGCTGACTTCTACGGAGACGGGTAAAGAAAAATGTGCCAGCGGCACATGTGTGCCGGTAAGGTATTCTTTGAGTGAAGATGAAGGATATCTGACACAATGCCCAAATGCTAAATTGTTTTTTGAATCATTGGAAGGTGCACAGGCGCTTCCTTCTCCGATGAATTATTCTGATCTGGAGAGAATAACCAATTCCATGTTTTCCTCGATTTTTACCGGGACAGCATCTGTGGAAGAGGCTATGCAGCGTGCGGATGAAGAATTGAAGCAGTCTTTTGCCGACCTGAGTGAATGATCAAAAAAGCATTACAGGAAAATTGTTGCAGTTCAGCCTTCTGCTGCGTAAATGAGGCGGCAGGCTGAACTGTACTGTTATAACGAAGTAAAATTTTTAACAAAAATGTAGAGGGAGGAAGAGCGTGAAAAAGAAAAAAGAAAATCTTGCCGGGTATCTGTTTATCTGTCCGGCTATTATTTTGTTTGTTGTTTTTGTATTAGTACCAACTATCGCAATGATCTATCTTGGTTTTACCAAATATAATCTTTTTTCGGCGCCAAAATGGATTGGAGTAAGGAATTTTATTAAAATTTTTCAGGACAGGCGATTCTGGACAGTGACCGGCAATACGGTAATATTGGCACTCTTCTCTGTTATTCTCAATATTGCGGCAGGTCTGTTTCTGGCATTGTTGATTGCGAATAAGAAAAACATGGTCTTTAATTATATTGTGAGGCTGTTCTACTTTTTTCCGCTGATCGTTGCACCTGTATATATTGCGGTAATCTGGTCAAATATTCTTTCTGCGGACAGCGGTATGTTGAATTATTACGTGGAGTTGGCAGGATTTGAGAGGGTCGGATGGCTGACGGATACCAGGATAGCCCTGAAAACCATCATTGGGATAGAGGTGTGGAGGCTGGTGGGGTTTGCCATGGTAACGTTCATTGCTGGTATCAAGAATATCTCGAGAGACTATTTTGAGGCAGCTGCACTGGATGGAGCAAGCGCAGTGCAGACGGCATTTTATATCACAATACCGCAGCTGACGCCGACGATTCTGTTAAATCTCATCATGTATGTGATCACAGAATTAAAAACCTTTGATATTCCCATGTTGATGACAAAGGGAGAACCGGCGGACAGTACAAGAACGATCGCCATGTATATTTATGAAACAGCTTTTCAAAAACAGGATATGGGATATGCCTGTGCTGTTTCGCTGTTGTTTGTAGCGGGCATTATGATTTTGACATGTATACAATTTTTAACAAGTAACAGGTGGGTACATTATGACTAATTCTACAAGAAATAAAATTATAAGTTTCAGTATTTCATTTATGGTGATTGCAGCAGGGATTATAGTGTTCATTCCATTTTTATATATGTTTTCCTCTTCTATGAGAACCCCGGCAGAGGCGTTCAAACTTCCGCCGGCCATAGTACCGGAGCGGTTTATGATCGAAAATTATATCTCACTGTTTCAGTCAGACCTTCCATTCGCAAAAATGTTTTTAAACAGCAGCATTGTTACGATTGTGACGATAGGTGTACAGATCGTGATCTGTTCCATGGCAGCATATGCTTTTTCCAAGATCGATTTTGTCGGAAAAAACTTCTGGTTTCTGGCATTTTTGATGTCAATGATGGTTCCGGTGCAGGCTACGATCATACCGGTTTATATTATTATGAGTAAGATTCATTTGATCAATAAACTTTCATCGGTCATATTGATATCTGTGTTTAATGCTTTTGGAATCTTTCTCCTGCGTCAGTCTATTGCCTCAGTGCCAAATGCTGTTATCGAGGCGGCAAAAATCGACGGGGCAGGACATTTTAGGATTTGTTGGCAGATTACGATTCCGATGGTGAAAAGCACGATTGCTACACTGGTCATATTAAACTTTAATGCTATATGGAATGATTATTTTGTGCCCTATATATTCATCAGTAAATGGGAAAAGATGACAGTGCCGTTAGGTGTGGCGGCTATGAAAGGATATATGGGTTCCGGCAATAAATCTGTAGTGCTTGCAGGGGTTACGGTAGCGATTCTGCCTATTTTACTTATTTTTCTTGCCGGGCAGAAATATATTGTGGAAGGTTTAACGGCATCATCAGTCAAAGGATAGGAGGAGTTGGAGAGGATATGAAGATAGAAAAAGTATTATTATGGGAAAACAGAGAGGATGTAGTGCTTGTTTCATATGTATTAGAAGAAAATAAAGAAATTATCGGAAGTGATAGACGGCCGGCGGTGGTCATTTCGCCGGGAGGGGGATATCTGGGTTACACGGAGAGAGAAGGGGAAGCGGCAGCCCTGCGTTTCACTGCAGCTGGGTATCAGACGTTTGTGCTGCACTATTCCTTAGGTAAAAAGGCAAAATTTCCATGTGCGGTTTATGATATTGGTAAGGCACTATGCTACTTGCATGAAAATGCAGACAGACTTTCTCTGGATCCGAAAAAAATAGTGGTCTGTGGGTTTTCTGCCGGGGGTAATCTTTCAGCCTCGCTGGGTGTTTTATGGGATAAGCCTTTTTTTTACGAAAAATTGCAGGTTTCTCCGGAATGGTTGAGACCGGCAGCTATGGTGCTGGCTTACCCGGTCGTAGATTTTGCATTGGGACAGGGATGTGGAGAAAGTCGCGAAGAACAGGAGATGTCAAGGGCTTGTATAGCCAGTGTGACCGGTACGGATAATCCGGGAGAAGCTGACTATGAGAGGATAAATCTGCTGCAGTATGTGTCGGAAAATACACCACCGGCGTTCCTGTTTCATCTCAGTGGTGACCCGGTGGTTCCGGTGGAGAATACGTTATCTTTTGCCGGACTGCTGGCAAAGAATCATGTGCCGTTTGAATTGTATGTGGCAGAGGATAAGTGGCATGGAGTGTCTATGTTTGAAGTAAAGGATACTGATGCGGGATTTTTCAGGAAAGATTATGCGGGCTGGTTTGACCTGGCTAAGGCCTGGCTTGATAAGAAAATATTTTCAGAGGAAGGAAAAGGATGAAAAGATTTACAGTAGAGAAAAAATATTTGTTAATACCAATATGTACCGGAGAGGAAAAGAATATCCTGCAGATATGGGCACAGGAGAAAAAAATATATGAATTTTCCATTCCGGCAGGGAAGGCGGAAGGAATCTACCGGTATGAATATTATGCATCCGTACCGGTAGATATCTGGATGGGAAAGGAGCTTACCGTAAGAGGAGATTTTGCGCGGGCGTTTTTTGAAGCGCTCGCCTTTTCTGATGATATAGCTCAAGTTGCCCAGGAACGTCCTGAGATTCATTTTTCTGCAAATACAGGCTGGATCAATGATCCAAACGGATTGCTGTATGACAAGGGATGTTACCATCTGTATTTTCAGTATAATCCTTTTGATGTTGTATGGGATAATATGTGTTGGGGACATGCGGTCAGCAAAGACTTATTACACTGGGAGCAGTCAGAAACGGTTCTGTTTCCTGACGAAGAGGGGACTGTCTATTCAGGATGTGGGCTGCTGAATGAGAGAAATATGCTGAGGCTTCCAAAAGATGCTCTTCTTTTTATTTATACATCAGCCGGAACAAAATCAATGTGGAGCCGGAACAGTAAATTTCGGCAGAAGATTGCCTACAGTCTGGACGGAGGAAAGCATGTAAGAACAAGAGAAGGTTTTGTGATTGACTATATAGCGGAGGAGAGTCGGGATCCTAAAGTATACTGGCATGAGAGAAGTAATGGCTATTATATGGTACTTTATCTACAGCGAAATGATTTTGGTATTTTTCGTTCGGAAGATCTGGAGCACTGGGAGCAGACGCAGGAGTTTACGCTGGACCAGGCGTGGGAATGTCCGGATCTGAGAGAAATACCCATCGAAAGCGGAGGGACAAAATGGGTTTTTATCAGTGCAGACGGATTCTATTTTTTGGGAGATTTCGATGGATACCAGTTTGAGACTGATGGAGTGAGAAAAAATGCCTATCAGACCACACTTCCCTATGCAGCGCAAACTTTTTGGGGGCCAGATGATATTATCATGATTTCATGGTTGCGGACCAAAAACAGGAATAAAATCTATCGTGGTGTTATGAGTCTTCCTAAAAAGCTGACATTGGATTATTATCGTGGAGTATTGAGCCTCAGACAGTATCCGGTACAGGAATATTGTCTCGCGAGAAAAGAAGTTTTTCAGAAAACCACTAAACAGATTCAATGGCGGCATGAAAGAAAAGAGCCACTGGAACTGCAGATTTACGGTAAAGAGGATATATCCTTTCGGGGGAAAATTCTGGGTAATACATATTCATATGATGCAATATCGGGATATCTGGAAGTTGGAATGGAAAAAGTTTTTATGGAAGAAAAGATTCACAGACTGGACATCCTGTTGGACGGAGAAATCTGTGAGGTGCTGGCGGATGAAGGATTTCGTTATGCGGCGTTTGAAATAGAGGTATATGAGGAAGAAAAGGACATTACTCTGGAGGCGGAAGACGAGCTTGCTGTGACAATTTATGTGCAGAGAACATAAGTGCGACTTAATATAGAAGTTCTGCATGATAAAGGTGCATTATCTCCGCCGAAAACAGGCAAAAAATGTATTGACACACGCGGGTGCGTATACTATAATAGGCGGGTATGAAAGTGAAAAGAAATGCCAAGCCAAAGCCCCGGCGAAGCATTTTGAAGATAAGAAACAGGATACACCCGTTGTTGCAAGGGTTCATGAGTGTGGCCGGACATCCGCACAAAGAGCAGGAGGAACAACACAGCTTATTATTTGGAGGTAATATTGATGAAAACTTTTATGGCAAGCCCGGCTACGATCGATAGAAAATGGTATGTAGTTGACGCGACTGATATGACGCTCGGACGTTTATCATCCGAGGTTGCTAAGGTGTTAAGAGGTAAGAATAAGCCGATCTTCACACCGCATATGGACACAGGCGACTATGTGGTCGTTGTGAATGCGGAGAAAGTTAAGGTTACAGGAAAGAAGCTGGATCAGAAGATTTATTACCATCACTCGGATTATGTGGGCGGTATGAAAGAGACTACCCTGAAAGAGATGATGCAGAAGCATCCGGAGAGAGTAGTTGAGCATGCAGTAAAAGGTATGCTCCCGAAAGGCCCTCTGGGAAGACAGATGTATACGAAGCTTCATGTATATGCAGGCGCAGAACATCCGCATGCAGCGCAGAAGCCGGAAGCATTGGCGTTTTAATTCACAGGGACTGAAAGGAGAAGATAATAATGGCTAAATCAGTAGCAAAATATTATGGAACCGGTAGAAGAAAGAAATCTGTTGCCAGAGTATATTTAGTACCGGGTAAAGGTGAGATCACTGTCAATAAGAGAAACATTGATGATTATTTTGGATTGGAGACGCTTAAGGTTATCGTTCGTCAGCCGCTGGCAGCGACCGATACAGTAGACAAATTTGATGCGATCATTACCGTTAAAGGCGGCGGCTACACAGGTCAGGCAGGCGCAGTAAGACATGGTATCGCAAGAGCATTGCTTCAGGCAGATCCTGATTACAGACCGACTCTCAAGAAAGCAGGATATCTGACAAGAGATCCTCGTATGAAGGAGAGAAAGAAGTACGGCCTCAAAGCGGCCCGTCGCGCTCCGCAGTTCAGCAAGCGTTAATCGGCTGTTCAAACCGTATCAAAATTGTTCAAAAACCCCGGAAAATCAAGGCTTAATAGTGACAAGTAACTATTTGCCGCAGAGGGCGGCGTGACACTCAGTCACGCCGTCTTTCTGCGTCCATAGGTGGTTTGCGTAATTACAGGTTCGCTGATTTCCGGTACTTCCACTTCCTCCAGGAAGTTGAAAACGATTTTGACCTTCTGTGTCCGCTTGCCGCTGGACTTGTCCGGGGCATAGACGATGATCTGCTTGATGAACTCGTTCACGATGGTCGGTGTCAGCTCCGGGATGTCCACATACTTTTCCAGCAGGGCGAGGAACTGGTCAACATTGTCCTCCATTTCCTCACGGGTCGCAACCCAGTCCTCAAGACCGATGACCTCATTGTTAAGCGCCGCCTGCTCTGCCTCGTAGCCCTCCAGCATCTTCTGGTAACGCTCCTGGCTCAGATTGCCGAGTACCATATCCTCATAGATACGAGTGATGAGCTTGTCGATGTCCGCCAGACGTTTCTTTGCCTTTTCCAGCCGCCGCTTGTCCTCCCGGATGGATTTCTCCTGTTCCTCTCTCCGGCACATCAGCCAGTCCTCCTGAAAGCCCTCCACATCGGCCCGGATATACTCCGTCACGGCTCGGATGCGCTCCAGCACCACATCTCGCAGAACATCCTCCCGGATATAGTGCGCCGAACAGGTTCCCCGTCCACTCTTGTATTTGGCGCAGACATAGTGATCCTGCTTGCCGTCAAAGTTCTTACAGGTTGCAAAGTGGAGCTTGCTCCCACAGTCGGCGCAGACTGCCAATCCGGCAAACATCCCCTGACGCTCTCCCTTGACAGGGCGGCGCTTGTGCTGGCGCAGCTCCTGCACTCTGTCCCACTGCTCTTTCGGCACGATGGCCTCCTGCGTGTTGGGCAGGATAAACATATCTTCGCTGGTGTTGGGGATGCGCTTTTTGAGCTTATAGGACTTGGAGTAGGTCTTGAAATTGCAGACGCAGCCGGTGTACTCCATCCGTTCCAGAATTCCGACAACAGACTGTTCCACCCAGTGGCAGGGACGCTCCGGCATGGGCTTGCCCCTGCGCTGGGCGTAGAGAGCTTTGGTAGTCAGTACACCGTCCGCTTCCAAGATTCGGGCAATCCGGGACGGGCCTGCTCCGGCAATCGCCAGGTCAAAGATGCGCTTGACAACCGGGGCGGCATCCTCGTCCAGAATCCAGTGATCTTTGTCCTGCGGGTCAGGTTGATAGCCATAGGGCGGCTTGCCCAGGTGCTTGCCGCTGGTGCCACGGGTTTTCATCACAGAACGAACCTTTTTGCTGGTATCTTTGGCATAAAAATCGTTAAAAAGATTACGAAAAGGCGTGAAATCGTTGTCTCCCCGTTCGCTGTCCACGCCATCGTTGACGGCAATGAACCGCACATCGTAGCTTGGAAAAACGATTTCCGTATACCGGCCCACTTGCAGGTAATCCCTGCCAAACCTGCTCATGTCTTTAACGATCCAGACGCCGACCAAGCCTTGCTCTACCAGAGAAAGCCCCTCCTGTACGCCGGGGCGGTTGAAGTTCGTCCCAGTGTACCCATCGTCCACCAGAATGCGTGTGTTTGTGAAGCCACGCTCAGCGGCGTATCGGGTCAAGATAGCCCTTTGATTGGCAATCGAATTTGACTCCCCGTCAAGGGCGTCCTCATTACTGAGGCGGCAGTACAAAATCGTGATTTTCTGCTGATCCACGTTGTCTTCTCCTTTCTTCTGTGGGTCAGCTGACAGTACCGTAGTGCATGGCTCCATTGTAACATGATCCAACTGCTTTGTCGACATCAAACCGCCCCCTTATCCGAAAAAATCAGGCGGCGCATCATGCTGGGGAGCGGCTCATCTCCATCGCACTCCGTCTCGATGATATACCAGGTGTTTCCAATTTTGCGTGTCACCTTGCAGGAGAAAGGATTTCTCAGTCCATGCTCCCTGTACCACTCCTCAACAAAGTCAGCAGGCGCGTCGAACATCGGCTCATAGCAGGCGCACAGGTCAATAGGTTCGTACACATAACTCTCAAAATTGTTCAATCAAGTACCTCCATAATTCATAGTTTGTTGGTTCTGGGTCAGGCATCCTTGCGCCGGACCCACTGAATGTCATAGCCCAGCGCATCGGCAAGCTGGATAGCCTCTTTGTAGCGGAGGGACTCCCGCTGGAGCTTGTTGGAAAGGTTGGACACGCTGTCCGACCAGCTGTACACATCGGAGAGTACGTCCACCACCTCCTGCATGGTCATCCCCTGGCGCACGATGTACGCCTTAATTTCGTTCCTCATATCGGATTTCAAAGTTCTTCCCTCACTTTCTGATGGATTTGATGTTGTGTCCCGCAAAACACTTTTACGGAATGATGAAGTTTTTCACGGTTGTAATTTCCGCTCAGATTTGCTATCATGAAGCCCCGGTCATAAGGGGCCTATATCCACTTCACGGCTTTGCATGACCTCTGCCGGAACAGTGGATTTCCTCGCTTTTCCGTAAAGCGGCTACACGGTTCCGTAAATCATCAACGGGTGTAATCTTTTCACCGCTGAATGACATTTTTCACGAAAATCACAAGGATTGAATTTTGACCCAGCTTTTTAACGCCGGATTAGCGTGGCTGCCTAAAAAAGATAAAGGCGAACTCAAAACTATCCGTACATACGTACATCGGTACAGGGATGGCCTCCTGTGTACGCCTGTACGCATGTACAGATAATTTCATTTCTTTTTTATAAAGCAGTCGGCTTTATCAAGACCTCAATTCCCAGGTAGCCCCGACACCGCTTGCCGCTGCCGATATACACATTGTTGGTAGCCTCCAGACGATAGGCATCGGCGTTCTGTGCAACAAAGCCGGAAAAGCTCTTTGGGGAAAGCGGGTTCTCGGCGTTGTCCTCACACCAGACCTTATAGGCGGCGTAGAGGTCACGGGTAGCGGCCTCGCTGTCCGCTTTGAACTGGACATAGCCATTAGAGGTCAGGAAATCCACAATGTTGTTGGCCTCTCGGACTACAACAGAGATATTTTCTTTGGCCCGGTCGCTGATGGTGAACCGATAATTGTTTACCAGCAGGCGGTGAAGCCCTTCCAGACACCAAAGGAATATCCCCTCGCGCTCGGCAATCAGCTTTTCAGAGAGGA
>OFFT01000388.1_pt1 | contig 33604 bp, 24 predicted proteins | sample 1521581 | NCBI WGS metagenome assembly OFFT01 (sample SAMEA3504084, study PRJEB24116) | mouse gut metagenome | biome: mouse gut; feature: mouse-associated habitat; material: faeces | place: Denmark | collected 2011
CTCCAAGACTCTCAATAATGCGAGTTAATTTTGGAACATAGAACTGAACACCCTAGTTTTTTAATAAAAAAATCTAAAAAAGAGGAAAAAATTTGGATGAGTCGAATAAAACTCTTAAATTTGCAAAGAATTTTCGGGGCGTAGCGCAGTCCGGTTAGCGCACCTGCTTTGGGAGCAGGGGGTCGAAGGTTCGAATCCTTTCACCCCGACCTGAAGAATAGCGGTTCAAGAGAGAACAGCATTCAATAGAAAAAATACACGCGTTGATAATCATAATGGATTCGAAAAACCCGGATTATCGAAGCGCAAGGCCCAGGTGGCGGAATGGTAGACGCGCTCGTTTCAGGTGCGAGTGCCGCGAGGCGTGCAGGTTCGACTCCTGTTCTGGGCACCACAAAGGCGACTTAACAAAGTGTTAATCACCAAGTTAGGTCGCTTTCTTTATTTTCTACAGGCAGATTACAGGCAAAATCCAAATATTCCGCGTAACATTCACCGCCCGATACGCATAGACGGCATTAGAGGGTATGCCTATTCTTCCTCATAATAATATGAATAGTCGATGCCTTTCATGAACATCTCACGGTCGTTGATTTTGTCTGTCAATGCTCCTTTCAGCAAGGCTTTGATATGAGTGGTGTCTACAACGCTTTCGCGCATAGCTGTCAGATATTCGTTCTTATCAATTAGACTCCAGTCAACACAGCGTTTTAGCGAGCGACGGAGCATCAGGTCGAGCCATATTCGTGTGCTGCGGCCATTGCCTTCCATAAACGGATGCACTACGTTCATCTCGACATACTTGTCCGCGATTTCATTGAGAGTGGTTTCCGGCATACATTCGATCGTCGGGATGATTGTGGGGAAATGAAGACAGTTGGCGAATGTGAAACCGCCCTTCGAGATATTCTTATTCCTAATCTGTCCAGCGAAATCGTACAATCCACCAAAGAGATAGGCGTGAATCTGTTGCAGACATTTTATGCTGCCCGGTTCAAGCGAGTTGAGCAATCCGCTTTCAAACAGTGTGTATGCCTTCTTGCGACTCTGCCCGTCAATAGTGTTGTCGCTATATGTGAACCAGTCAAGAAATTTACTCGCCCGGTTATTAGGATAATGCTTTGCAAGAAGAATGACGTCATCGCTATTGAGAACATCTGCAATACGCTGCTTGCCGTCCGGAGCCTCGAATTTGAACCCGTGAGTGGGACTCACGAGTTGAACGCCTTCTTGTTTCAGCTTACGTTTGAGCCAACGCCAATAGTTGCCGGCCTTCGTATAGTCCGGCTCATCATTGATAGCGCGCACCACATCCGTAGCCGAAAACCACCAGCAGTTGCTCTCGTCATCCCACACCGCCCTCACCTCGCGGTCATTAAAAAAACGTATCGACTTCTTGCTCATGATGAATTATATTTATTAGTGCTGTACTCAAAAACGTAAATTAGAATATTTACCCCAGTCTACACTTATACCGCGCTTTTCAATTTCATCACGAATAAGAATATTTGATTCCCGTGACTTTCTACGATACCATATCTGCCCATTTGAATTAGAGCCATCCAATAATTTTAAAAGTAGGTCATCTGATAGGGACGTTATTCTAAGAGCTATAATCTCATCAAAATACCTATCAGCTTCGTCATATGACCTACTGCCTAAAAACTGGTTTACGGCAAATTGACCAATTAAGTGTGTATTGTCCGTTTCGTCTAAATATGAGATGATATAATTTGAGTCCGATATCTCAATTGTATTAAGTCCTAATGTATAAGTTTTAATATCGCCGACTTTGAACAATGAAATATTTTCAAGATGAAATTTTGAGAGCTTATCGTCTAAAATTTGCACTGTATCTGCGCTTAGAGAACGATAAGATGCAGGACTTATATTAAAGAAGCGAACAATGCTCTTCATTATGTCTTTGTTATCTAAATTCAATTGTGATTCTAAAATCTTAACATCCTCTTTTATCCGTCGCTCAATATATTGTCTATTTCGTAACAAAATATTATACATAGCCCAACGATTTACCTTTCTATTTAGATTGCATCGTTCGTCCGTTAGTTTGAACACGAGTTTCCATAATTTTTTAAAAATGCGATACTCTTCTTCTGCATTGCGAATGGCATCAAAGTACTTAGAATTAAGATATTTTCCTAAATCCTTATAGCTTAGAAAACTTGTTTTATTCTTTTCTATATCTTCAACTAAATTCTCAAACATATTTTTATTACCATGAAGGGAGGACTTTATTAGGACATCGGTAAGAGCATTTGTAATGTGACCATATACCGCCTCCTTTGAAGGTGTAAAAAGTTCAATCGAATTTTTCAGAACTGGATGAGCACATAAATTCCTCTCATTTCTTAAAGCCTCTATATGAATTTTAGTGGAGGCGTCTACAACATATCTCGAAGCAAACATTTCATCTACTATAACTTTTTCCCATTCTGGCGAGGTTGGATTAGCATCCTGGAGCTGTTCTATCTTAGATAAGATACCTTGAGCCCTTGAATCGTTAAACCGGTCTTTCAGTTCCTGTAATTTTAGAACTAAATCACATATCACAACACTATATAGCAGTGTTACGGCAGCCCTATAGTTGCCATTGTAATAAGAACTGATTATTTCAGAAAAATATAGTTTTGTATTCGTCTGACTGATTAACTCTTCTAATTGAGATAAATCTATATTATGTTTCATCCTCAATTTAATTTTGGCATTTCTTGGATTACTTCTCCATTAAGGAGTTTGCCGTTGGCATGTTTATTACGTTTGATCCCATCGGCCCCCCATGTCCCCCATTGCTTGAAAAAGAAACGCGCTCCTTGTTCTTCAACTTGCCGGCGAATATTCAGTGCCCATGATTCTTGCATAGGTCGTGCTTTGGGGCCGCTCTCACCACCTACTATTACCCAGTCTATTCCTGTCAAATCAATTTCTCCAAGATCTTCTACAAGCGGTTCGCATGATAGGAATTTTACAGATGCAGATAAATTACGAAGGCGGTCGATTCTAAAACGTGAAGATTGCGCCTCTACAGTAACACCAAGCCAAACATTCTCTGGAATAGAACGTGTTGCAAAATATTCTGCCATTCGTTCAGCTCTCTTTGTCAAAATTTGATATCTATGTCGTGGAGTACGTTTAATAATGTCAAACATTTTGTCCACGAAATCAAATGGCACCTCTTCGTGAAAGATGTCGCTCATGGAACATACGAATATGTTATGAGCACCTCTCCACGTTAAAGGTTCATCTAAACACTGCTCATGCAATGTTACCTTAAAACCGTTTGAATATTTTGCTTGCCCCATTGCTTTAAGACGACGAGACATTACTTCTGCGTAACAATTCAAACAGCCAGTTGACTTTTTAGAACATCCGGTAATGGGGTTCCATGTTTTATCGGTCCACTCAATCTTACTTTCTGACATATTAAAATTTTACGTGACAATTCTCGTTTAACAATACTCTAACCTTATGTTGCTTACCATCTGTATACCATGACGTAGCTCTTCCTTCATCAACCAATCGTCTGAGAGCTTCTGTATAATGACTTCTGCTATATAAGGTTTTTATCTGATGTGATTCAAAAACTTCCAAAGCTGTTAACGTCTGGCCTCTAAAGGTAGAACATAACGTTTCTTTAAGTACATCTATATTCTCTGACTTTGTATCGAATAAATCAAGAGAAGAATTTTTAGGACCTATTTTGGGATCGAATGTATATGTGTTTACACCATCAAATATTGTGCCTACATTAGCAAAATCAGTATAAATCTGTTTAATCAAATCGAATCCTCTCCTTGATTTCGTTATATGAAGAATATAATGACTGGTAGTTACAGAATCTTCCTCCTGAAACTTAAACGCAGTATAATATACCTGTTCACGACCTTTTACAGGCACAAGCTTTTGATATTCTCTACCTAATGAGTCTATAATGAATTGGAGACGTTCCGATACTGTTCTTTTCAGACGAATATTTAATTTAGTCTCTTCGTAGGAACATGGAAAAAGTTCTCTTAAGATTAAATCAAACTTGTCATTTTCAAAAGCAGGATTAATACGCTTAGTATTTATGAAAATGAATACCTCATTACCCCAATAGGACAAAAATTTTGCAATGATAGATGTATCAATATTTTTGTATCCGAATGGGTCTATGAATAAGACTGCCGGGCACTCATTCCGGCCATTCTCCATAGTATCTGTGATAAGGAATGCGTTTATTCCTTGGCAAGTTCCAACTTCTTTATCCCGAAAATGGACTTTTTGTGTAAAAGTTCCAGTTGGGAATTCCTGCGTAAAGTTCTGCTCAAGAGCATTTTTGTATTCTTTATCATTAAAAACCATCCAAACACGTTCTCGCAGATAACAGTCTTTTACACAATTCCGAGCAAGAAGAATAGGTGTCGACGGATTGCCGTCATCATACTTACCGGGACCCGCAAATAGGTCATAATAGCCGATTCTTCTAGGCTGATGCTTACTTGAGATTATTTTCGCATAAGACGGAAAATATTCCGCCACTATGCTCGCCTTTACTCTTGATGAGAGGGTCTGTTTTTCAAAGAAATTTGAGGTGCTCATAATTATGGTTCAGCTGCGATGGAGTGGGAATTTTGAGGATTGGTGTAGTACTGAATATTACTGAGGTGGTCAGCATTCTCGATGGCGGCGCGGACGAGGTTCGCGAAGTCATGGCGGAATGTCTCATCGGCGCGGAACTGACGATAGAGCGACAGGTCGGCATTACGCTGCTGTGCCATAGCCCGGTTGAGTATTTCCTGGAACATGCGCTCGGCAGCATCTGTGTCGGGGTTGCCGACAACCGTGTTTTGATACTGCGCCTGTTGCGTGACAAGTTGAGCGATTCGCACAACCTTGGTACGTTGTTCCGCGGGTGTGGCCTCCCATCCATTCATGTGTCGCTCGTTGAAATGTTCGAGAATAATGTCGAAGGCAGTGCGGTCTTCCTCTCCGCCACCTGCTGTTACCATTTTCGGAGCGAGCGGGTCGAGGCGGGTTTCATCCGCGTCGAGCTGAATATGTTCGTTCAATGCCGTTCTGCCGAGGCAATAGGTATTGAGGTCGGTGTTGTCGAGCAGATCGGAGATGTCGATACCTCCGTTCTGCGGCACTTTCAACTGAGGAATGAGCAGACGCAGATACCAGTACATCTTCTCCCAAGCCGGAGCATCGAAAACCATCAGGGCGGCAATTCGGGAATATACCTTTACGAATTGCTTACACTTCATCTTGAAGTCGGCCTGTCCGTTTTCGGCCCACTCAATTTCGTTGTCGTAGCGGTTCTGCGCTGCATCAAGGATAGGAGAAAGCTCGTCTTGCTCTGCTCCGCGATGGAAAAGTTCATTGAACTGTTCCACCTCTTCCTCGGTGAATACTCCGAGGTCGAGAAGTGTGCTGCGCAGCTCGCTCAACACATTCGGGTCGGTAGCCTGATCAAGGGTGGTTGACGTATAGAAATCGTCAAAGGCAGCTTTCATATCGTCAACCGTGTTGAAAAAGTCAAGCACGAAGATGTCCTCGTTGCGCTTGTTGTTCTCAGGCGAGATGCGGTTAAGGCGCGAAAGCGTCTGAACGGCGAGCACTCCGCCGAGCGGCTTGTCGATATACATAGTCGAAAGCAGCTCCTGGTCAAAACCGGTAAGATACTTGTTGGCGACAACGAGTATTCGGTTTTCGGGTTTCTCAAACTCCTGAGGCGTTTTCGTGTCGGGGAATCCGTTGAGTCCGGCTTCGGTGTATTCCACACCGTCCACCTGCTTTGTGCCGGAGAAGGCAATGAGGATATTGTAAGGTAAATGCCGTTCCTCGGCGAGTTTGCGTAGGGCGAAATAATATCTGATTGCGCACTCAATATCCTTGGTAACTACCATTGCCTTCGCCTTGCCCGCGAGTTTACGTGAGCGGAACACCTTGGCATCGAAGTGGCTGAGCATCACGTCGGCTTTGGCGGCGATGGTGTGCGGCTCGCGCTCCACCATTTTGCGAAGCAACTTCTGTGCTCGTGCTTCGTCATACTCCGGATTTTCCTCGGTGCGCTTCGCCACCTCGTAGAAGCTGTGGTATGTCGTATAATTTGTAAGCACGTCGCGGATGAAGCCTTCCTCAATGGCCTGTTTCATCGAATAGAGATGGAACGGTCGGAAGCTGCCGTCAGGCAAAGCCTCGCCGAAGCGTTCGAGGGTTTCGCGCTTGGGCGTGGCAGTGAAAGCGAAATAAGAGGCATTGGCACTCATCTTTCGCTCCTGAATGAGGCGGTCGATAAGCTCGTCGATGTCTCCGCCGTTCTGGTCTTCGTCGCGGCTGAGCGAGGCGTTTAGTTTGTCTGCGGCTATACCGCTCTGACTGCTGTGTGCCTCGTCGATGATAACGGCAAAGTTGCTGTCCTTCATGTCGGTAATATCCCCCACGATGTAAGGGAACTTCTGAATCGTGGTGAGGATTATGCGCTTCCCCTTTTCGATAGCCTCTTTAAGTTGCTTCGATGTATCAGCGTGGGCCACGATGTCTTTACCCGGAGCGAAGGCTTTGACGTTGGCGGTCAACTGGCCGTCGAGCACCTTTCGGTCGGTAACGATGATCACCGTCTGAAAGAGCTGTTGGTCGAGGGCCCTTGCGCGGACGGCATTCATTGTTTCGGGGGTCGCCTTGATAAGTTTGAAGGCGAGCCACGAAATGGAGTTGGTCTTGCCCGACCCGGCAGAGTGCTGAATAAGATACTGCCCACCAACTCCTTTAGTGCCGACTTCATCGAGAAGCCGGTTTACAACGTCGAGTTGGTGGTAACGCGGGAAAATCAGTTTTTTAGCGTTGCGCAGAATATGAGGCACGGCCTGTTTCTTTTTCGCTTCGCCATAGTCCATCATGGCGAAGTTGGTGATAAGGTCGGCAATTACATCCTTGCGCAATATGCGCTCCCACAGGTATGAGGTCTTATGACCGGCAGGATTGACCGGATTACCTGCGCCCTGACCGTTAGGCAATCCCTGGTTGAAGGGCATGAAGAAAGAACTTTTGCCTGTCAGACGGGTGCAGAAATAAATCTCGTCTTTGTCGAGCGCGAAGTGGGCGAGACAACGCCCGAACATAAGCATCGGGTCGCGAGGGTCGCGGTGTTCGCGGTATTGCTTGATAGCATCATATTTGGCGGTCTGCCCCGTCCACGGGTTCTTCAGCTCAAAGGTGAAGATAGGCAGACCGTTCACATAGATTACCATATCGAGTTCGTTGCCCGGTCGCGACTTGGAATAAGTAGCCTGACGGGTAACGGAGAACTGGTTCATACCATAGAGGATTTGGCTTGCGTCGCTGTCGGCGAGACTCGGACGTGGATAGAAAAGCCTCAGACGCTTTGCACCTTGGAGATTGTCAACCTCCAAGCCTTTGCGCAGCACTTCGAGGGTGCCGACGGTTTCTATCTTTCGCTTAATCTCTTTCTCGATGCGCTCGCGCATATCGCCGCGCCCGCGCCATTCGGCAAGACGGTCGCGCTGTGTCGCTTCAAGGAACGACCAGAGGCGACGAGTGTCGATAGCCACGTCCTTGTCGAAGTCATCGGGGCGTCCCCAGTAGAATTTGTCGCCCGGTGTCTGACGGTCGGCAAATTCAGGGGCGAGACTTATGCCTTGGCTCAGTCGGTCCTCGATAGTAGAACCGACAAGGGCGCGTTCTATAAGCTGTTCAAAACCGCTTTCGCGGGTGTTGGCCTGTGTCATATCACTTTCGTTTTGCCGGTTACTACTTCATTTATAATGATTTGCTTACGCTCTAGAAGTAAGGAAATCATGCGCTCGCAGTTTGACAATGCACAATCTATTGGCCCTGTTGATTTATGAATGTGCTCAACAATAGATTGTTGCTCATCTTTTGGCATTACGCAGATAGGAAAGGCTTTTAGCCAAGGAAGTCGAACCGAATCGACTGTGCTTTTTGCCCCTCCTTCTTCAATCTTATAGCGGAAATTGCATTTAAGATAGAAGTATAAAAACATACCAGTTATTCGCTTGAATTGATGAAAGTTATAAACGCGTTGGTGATAATCAAATTTTCCATTAACGTAATGAAATACTTTGCCTGCGCCAACACCGTCCCCCGCCATTAAAACGGCTTCGCCGTCATACGAGTATGTATTTATGTGCTCAATGTGAGGAGAGCGTACATAGAATGGATATTTACCATTATCATCGCGCATTATGGTGTCTTTGTCTCCTGTTTTCATTTTGCATAAGTAACGCATCGGTATAATTTCCCAATGTTGGGGAATTTTGCCGAGCCAGTCGATGCCTGAATCGCGGAGCGGAGCATCGGGGTTAAGGCCACGGGTAACGGCACGAGTAATGATGATTTGCTTGCGCTCATTGAGTGCATCAATCATCTTCTGCTGTGCCTCGATTGCGCGGTCAATATCCCCCGTAATCTTATCCAAATACGTCACAATCGCCTCCTGTTCATTTCGTGGGGGCTTTATGCAAACAATGTTTTTGAAATTATCGGGATACATTCTTAAGCGAGATTCAATAATTCCGGTTGAGTTTCGCTTAAATTCTGCCGTATACAGGTCGGTTCTAAGCAGATAATTGGCGTATCGTGGATTGATGTTTTGTGTTCCGAACACGCAATAGGCAGGGCTGACTATTCCATCGTATTCTGAAATGCCTAAGCCACGTTTCCAAGCCAACATAATGTTAATAATGAGGTCAGAGGCTTTGCATTTCTTATAACCAACCAATGATGCCGAACGCGAAACATTTTCGCCAGCATCATTAGTGGAGGGAGTAATACCAGAATATTCAGATACTGATAGAAGCATTTCTGAGCCATCTTGCGAGAGTTGCTTCCTCTCTGAGAAGAACTCACGCATTTTTCCTGTTTCCCAATGGCTCGGTATTTGTCCGAGCCATTTCACGCCGCTGTCCTTATAACTTTCGTAGGTTGCCATCAGTCTTGGGGGTTAAGTAATGAAAGACATAACTTACAGAAATCAAGTCTTGGCAATTTGGCCTCCGGTGGTGTCCAAATTTAAATGCGTTAAGATTTATCTGTTCCATAAGGCTATGCGAGATTAAGGAGTGAGTGGATTAGGCCTTGGCTTTTTTCGTCAAGGGCGATAATGTCAGCCTCGTTTTCTTCGAGCGAGCGTAACGGCTTCGGCTCGTAGAAATACTTGTTGAAGGAAATCTCGCAGCCGATTTTGGTTGCAGGCAGGTTAATCCAAGCATCCTCGGCGTAAGGCTTAACCTCGCGGAGGAAATAGGCGTGGATGTCTTCATCTACCGGGATTTTCTCACTGTCGCGAAGGTCGCTGTCGCTTTCATAGACTATCAGGTCTTTTCCCTTGGGCGCGGGATAAAGCCCATAGTCGGCAAGATTTTCAGCCTCTACACCGTAAACATCGACAAGCGTAGTAACATCCTTAGCGGTAGGTTTAAGCTTTTTAGCTACCACCCGAGCGGCCTCAGGGTCGGTAACGGCCATCACGCGGCATATCTTCTTGTCGAGGTCTGTCTTGCTAATCTTGATGTCGAGACGCTTGGCGGCTTCGGTGGCAAGAGCGAAGAACTCGTTGTAGTCCATGAAAACGGAGGTGCCGATTTCACGTGCAAGGAGATTGGCGATGTGCTGAAAATCGCGGCGCGACATCCATGCCTCGGGGTCGATAAGTTTTTTGAAATTCTTGTCGGTAACTTTGATTTCCTGGTCTTGCAGATATTCGCGTATATCCTGTACTTCGGCAGTGAGGTCGGAGAATACGCGCTCGCCATATTTGCCGTAAAGCCAGCGTGTCAGTTCATCTTGTTTCGGGTCAAAGAGCATATCGTCGATGGCCTGTGCGCTGAACTGCGCACGGAGGCGAAGCGGACGCTCGACGGTCACGGAGTGATAGCGGAATTCGTCTGTCGGGAAAATCTTTGCCGAGATGGGGGCATCCTCGGTAGCCTCACATTCGAGGTTTAAGTGATAGACGTCGTAGATAGCCTGACGGAACGGCTCGATGGTACAGTTGCGGTTTCCTTGGTTCTTGCGCAACTTCTCGTAAGCTTGCGAGGCATCAATGAGCTGTATCTTGCCGCGACGTCGTTCCTCTTTGTTGTTGGTCAGAATCCAACAGTAGGTGGAAATGCCGGTATTGTAGAAGATATTGTTTGGGAGTTGGATAATGGCATCGACAAGGTCATTCTCCAACAGATAGCGGCGGATGTTGCTCTCGGCTTGTCCGGCATCGCCTGTAAAGAGCGATGAGCCGTTGTGAATAGACGCGATGCGTGTGCCTTGCGGCTGCACGTCGAGGGGCTTCATGCGGTCTACCATTTCAAGAACGAAAAGTAACTGGCCGTCAGAAGTGCGAGGGCAACAGTCGATAAGTTCCTCCTCGCCTGAGAAGCTGACGAGCGGTTTGCGGAATCGGTCGTCAAGCAGTTCTTTTTCGTGGTAGATAAGTTTCTTATGCTCTTTCCACGATTTGCCATAAGGCGGATTGGTTATCATGTAGCCAAAGCTGCGACCGCCGAAATGGTTGTCGGTTATAGTGTTTCCGCAATAGATACCATCGGGATTAACGCTCTTGATAATGAGGTCAGATTTACAGATTGCATAGGTTTCGGGGTTTATCTCCGTACCTGCAATCTCGATGGCCGAGCGATCGATGCCTTGTGAAATAAGGTATTCGCTCGCCTCGGTAAGCATACCGCCTGAACCACAGGCGGGGTCGTAAATCTGAACGATGGGAGGTAGATTATCTTTGACGGGGTCGAAAACCACTTGTGAAAGCAGGTGGATCACGTCGCGCGGCGTAAAGTGTTCACCGGCTTCCTCGTTGTTTTCTTCGTTGAAACGGCGAAGTAGTTCCTCGAATATAGTACCCATGTCAAAATTCGACACAGCCGGAAGCGGCAGACCGTTGGGGTCTTTAGCGGGCTTGTCAGTGAGATTGATGTATGGGTCGGTGATTTTCTCTATCAGCGCGAGCAAGCAATCGCGGTCAGCGAGCTTGCGGGCCTTGTTGAAAAACTCGAATTTATTAAGAACGTCTTGCACGTTATGGCTAAATCCGAGCAGGTATTCTGTGAAGTTATTTAGCAGAAGCTCATTCTCGCCCACAGCCTGACTTTTAAGGCGTGATAGCGTCCAACGGCTTGTATTGTAGAACGACAAGCCTGTGATTTCGCTGATAACATATTCGTCGGGGTCAAGGCCGAGTTCCTTATCTTGCGCAACCTGAGCATCGACGGCTTCCTTGGTGGGTTCAAGGAGTGCATCGAGGCGGCGAAGTACAACCATCGGGAGAATTACATCGCGATACTGACCGCGCACAAAAACGTCGCGCAGAACATCATCTGCGATGTTCCATATGAGAGATACAGTTTGACTGTGAACGATATCCATTATCTGATTATTTCTTTTTCTGAGATATAAATTTTTTGAAGAGTTTTTCCCACACTCCGATAGCATCACCTAAGTCTCTGGACTTGATAATACGAGCTTTGGCTGACTTGGCCAATTCTACTTTCCATCCCTTTTTGTCAAGTTCTACGGAATGAGCTCTGGCGTAATCTTCAATCTGTGGAATGATGGGACGATTTTCATCGTAGACATCCTCAAATTGCTCCTCATCTTCATCAACGTCATTGAACAACTTATTAATCCCCTTGCGTAAGAATTCAAAGGGTATCAGATCTTCAACCTCAGCATTTTCAATGCTTTTCGATAAGATTTCTCCTATCTCGATAATTGATTTCTTATCATCTTTGTAAAGCCCCGCTAACAATTTCGTCTTGCAATCTGTTCCGCTCTTGTCTGAATCAACAATGACTAAAGGCAACTCGCCCTGTTTGCCACCGAGCAGACTCACAACTCCGGGAATGCCGCGTACACCGCCAGAAGGTACGAAAATACATTCTTCCTTTGATGCGAATTTCTTTGCTGAAATCAGGGCTTGTTTTATTGCGCTTAAATATATTTGGTCTGAAGCACCTTCAACTATAATAGGCATACAGCCTTGAAACAGTATATCAGAAACACTGAGGCCAAGGGCTGCATGGACGGCATAGATGGACTGCTCGTTAAGCTTGTCATCACTCTCTCGAAGATTTGATGATGCCACTGTATATCCCTCCTTATCCACATACACGACCTTGCAGCGATCAATATTGTTAGTGTCAACAATGAATGGTGAGTGGGTTGTATGGATTATCTGGTTATCTGCGGATAGTTCGTTGAAGAACAAGCACAAATCTCTCTGCGCTCTTGGATGAAGAGTCAAGCCAGCTTCGTCTAAGAGCAATATGGCATCCTTATGTTTATACTTGCTTTCAACAAGAAAAACGAGAAAGAAACTAAGGAACCATTGGAGTCCAGTACTTCTAAGACTGAGGTCAACCTCTGCGGGGCGTTTACTATCAGACACCCATATTGTCAGGTAATCGCCATCTGCTGAGAATCGAAACTTATACTCGCCCTGCTTCCACCAATCGGAAAATTCCGACGTGAGCTTCGCTCCTGCGGATTGTAGGAGGATAGTACGCTCTTCTTTTGCTGCTTGCGCCTTCTTAATGTCATCGGCAGTCGGTTCATGACTATATCGCATATTATAGCCATTACGTTTTGCTGCCATTTCCTTAGGATCCAAACCAAGTTCAATAATTTCGTCAGGTTCAAGTTTAACAAACTTGAAGAGAACTCTCATCGTTCTTATCTGATCCTCATTCCGGGCGATTCCTGCGACATTGCCATCTTTGAGCCATGTATTTACATGAGGAAGATAAAGACGAGTCGAAAGATTCCCATAATTCGAATAGTAAACGAATTTTGGTAGGTGTTTTATTATTGTCTCTGAAAGAATCTTCTCGTCAACAGTTTCGGATGCCGAATCATCAGTAGGCTCTTCGTCTCCTGAATTATTATTTTCATCAGATTCTTCATCGACATCCTTTTCGCTAGAAATTATGGAAGGAAGCCCTTTGGGAAGCTCACATTCATAGTGATTGTCATAATATCGGGTGACTTTGATGGACTCTATGTCGCTAATTTCATACCCTAATTCAGTCGAAATAGCTTTCATATCATTTGGATCCAAGTCAAAGTAGGCAGTAATAAATGGCGTTGACGCGAGATTCTTTCTAATTTCAGTCAACTGGCTCACTGGGGCATCATGAATAACGTCTATCTTACCTCCGGTAGCAGGATTCAATTTCCAAAGAGCCAGTAAAAGATTAGATTTACCCGCTTCATTGACACCAACTAAAGTGGTGACTTCTGAACAGGAAATCCACCCGGAGTCCTTTACAGACTTGAAATTTTTAACGTTATATCTTGTCAGTTTCATATTCTAAAAAATCAGGAGTACCCAAGTAGTATCTGAAGGCCGACCAAAGCCTGTAACGACTACGAGGGTGTTCTCAAAGTTTTTCGGCTCTCGCCGTATGTCTTCGTGTTAATGAATGGTCATTTTCAGATTAGCGTTACTATTCCTAATTACAAAGTTACAAAGGATTTTTGACATGACAATCGGTTATGCTGTAAAACACAACCGATTGTCACGAAACAGATTGCTATTTTCTCGCACCGATTCGGTGTGAGCGTAAGAAGGCGTCGAGGTCGGCGCGGTTGACGTAGATTTTGCGGCCGATCTGCGAGAAGGGAATGATGCGCTTGTCACGATAGTTTTGCCATGTCTTTGGAGATACCCCGAGGATTTTCCTCGCATCTTCAGATTCTATCCATTCGCTGCTGTAGTCATCGGCGTTGCGGCGGGTTATCAGGTCGATGATTTGCTCCAGAGTGTCATGGAGGTTGCGCCACTCTTCTTCCAGCACCATTATCATTGTCATTGACGGTGCCGATTGCTGAGGTGTGGCTTTGGGTGGAAATTTCATTGTTTCTCATTGTGTTTCATTTTGATGTGCTTCTGCGGCACGATGAAAAAAGAGTTGTAATTTGGCGAAGGCCTTGGTCGAGAATGCTTAACGGCTATTTGAAACGGTCAGGCATCTGAGGCCTGTTTTTGTCTATCAGCGAACCGATGGTTTTGCCGTAGGTGTTAAAGTGGTGTTCGAGGAGGTTCCAGACAAGACCGCTAAGGGTAATGGCTGTCCCATACTCGTCCTTAAGGAATCGTGCCATTTCTTTCAGACAGTCGAGATGTTCGTTTGAAACGTACACGACTCGTGTCCTTTTCGATGAGTCAGGAGCTTTCAGGAAGAGGTCTGAATAGGCTTTCTCATCGCGTGTCAGTTCCGGTGCCTTTTCGCTTTCAGTTGATGACGGCTCATCGTCATCGGCGAAGTGAGGCACGATGGGTTTGTATCCCGCAAGGAAATTCTCCTTGGGGAGTGGGATGTTTTCAATTTTCTTTGCCATTTTGTTGATGGTTTTGAGGGTGAGAAAAAGGTTGGCAATGTTTGCCTTGATGCTTCGGCAACTGCCGAAATCGGAATGACCGTCCGCAGACGGTGGCATAGTCAGAGCCATCTATCCATGCAGTATTATAGATAGACGTCCTGTTGGCTAGTCAGTGAATCTGTTGATTCGCCAGCCAGCTATTTGGCTCTATAGATATAAGTACATTGAACCCTTGTGATATATCGCCGAGTGGACATTCAATCATTCAGCCAGTTATCTATCCGGCTGAATAGCCATTGTCGCATGGGGACACAGGGTCAATCTTACCAACGGAGGGACTGATTTTCGCCTATTGGGAAATCATGCTCTATTGCGCAATGGTCCTTAGGGAATGGGGTATAATTGATATATTGGATAGATATACATTCGGCCATTCAGATAGATAGCCATATATCCATTCAAATAGTTAGCCGGATAGCCATTGGGCTATCTCATTACTAACCATCTTATAATTAGCAGTTCATGTCCTTGACGGTATTATGAATCCAATGTCTGATACAATGGCGCAAAGATAATATCGTCTGAACGAATCTTCCAAATTATTTCAGGCTTGTTCCGTGATATTCCGTTCTGGTTCCGTTTTAGGGCGTGAAAATTCCGTATTCTCTGACCGTCGCACAGCGAAGAGACCGCCTCTGGTGCCACAGGCGTCAGCTTGGAGAACACGACTTTGGAGTGTTCTCAACCCTCCCACGCAAGGATGTTTTGTGGGTACGACCGAGTACCCCAAAACCTTTTCAGGTACCTGAAAAGACACCTTGCTGTGGTCGTGTGACCACCGAGTTTTTCCGCCTTGAAATCATAGCCGTTTGGCAGAATAGCCAGATGACTAATTAGCCAAATGATTAGTGGACTCTTACAGAATACCTAAAGCGTCTAAGAGAGTTGAGGCAAACTCGGGGGTAGCCATGCGGATGACGCTGGCGTCGGCAAGGGAGTGGCCGACAAAATTCACACTGCCGTACCAACCGATGCGTTGGTCTATGACAGCGCATTGCATTTTGTATGTTGGGCGATGGAGGATCCTGAAGCCCATTGCTTGCAGTTCCGGTTCGTGATGGCCGGTTTCGGAAATAATAATTGTGATGCTGACGCCACGAAGGGAGGATGCAGCAAGAAGTTCTATGATTTTGGGAGTGCGATGCCAGCGCAAGCGGATTGTCGATATGATTATGCTATGCCGAGCTTTTGAAACGTCTTCATGGAATGGCCGTTCGAAGGTCGTGGCATCAAATATTGTTTCGGTTGTCGGCTCGGCGAACAGTCCTTCGTTCGCGATTGCTATGGAATAACCTACGGCTTTGTAACCGTGAAGGCGTTTCCGATACATCGAATCGCAGATGGGCACTCGGAGGTCAATATAATCATATATGCGCGTTTCACTCTTGCCGGAATAGTTACGGTGAAGTCGTCCTGTGTACTGTGCGATAAGTCCTTTCCATGACACCGGAAGCGCGAGCATCAATGTGTCGAGTCTGGGCAGGTCGAAACCTTCGCCGACATATTTGCCGGTCGCTACAACTACCAACGGCTCATCCGCCGGGACGAGGCTCAGTTGCTCCATGACCTCGCGCTTGGTTTTAGCGGAATCGTTACCGATGAGTCGGAAGACATTCGGGCAAATCTGGCGGCACTCCTCGGCGAGCAAATCGACATGAGCCGTGCGGGCAGTCAGAATAATTGGCGTTCGACCCTCGGTGAGATTTGAGGCGACATCATCGAGTATCAGTCTGTTGCGAGATTCGTTTTCCGTAAGTTCGTCTATAACCTGCGTGTAGTTCCCACCGTCTGCTTTAAGATTTCGATGTGATGTGAAACGTGGAATAAGAAGCCGGCGGAAAGATTGCTGCGCTTGTTGCGATTTTGAATCGGCAGTATATCGAATCTCGCCACATTGCATGAATATAATTGGCTGATGACCGTCTTTGCGTATCGGTGTAGCCGTTAAGCCATAAACATATCTGGCATTGACTTCGCGAAGCACTCGCTCAAAATTTACTGCCGGAGCATGATGACATTCGTCTACTATCACCATGCCGTAATCGCGGACTAATTGTTTGACTTCATTATCGCTCATGCAAGACTGCAAGAGCGCAATATCGATTTTGCCATTTAGGGTGTTTTCTGTAGAGGATAACGCGCCAAACTGCTGAAATTTCTTCCTCCGACCGCGACCTTTCGGCTGTTGTTCAGGCTGAAAATCGGTTGACAGATATTCTTCGAGACGTTCGCGCCACTGGTCAAGCAGGGCCTTTGTATGAACCAATATGAGTGTATTTACTTTCTTTCGCGCAATCAATGCTGCGGCAGTCACGGTCTTGCCAAATGCAGTTGTAGCATAGAGAGTGCCGCATTGATGTATCTCAAGCGATTCAATAGCTCGTTGTTGTTCTTCATACAACGAACCATTGAACTCAACATCAATCTTTTGCCCTGGATTGGTTTTATCTTCAATTCTGACTACGATGTCATTACTCTTGAAAAAGTCAACTGCGGTTTCCTCGCACCCACGGGGAAGCATCAGATATCCGTCCTTCATCTCAGAGCACGAGACTATTCGCGGCAAGTTATACACCGGAAGTCGCATTCCGAGTTTTGCATAAAATTCAGGATTCTTGAAAGCAGCCAGGCGTTTGAGATGATTCACAACTTTGGCAGATAGTCCTAAGGTCGGGATATAAATGCCTGAAGAACGTGTAATCGTGATTGACTTTGGGAAATCGGCTTTCGTCATTGGCCGAGGTTGAGGGCGTTCCCATGGTGCGGATTCGCTGGACTTTGACAATTCGCCAAGTGGGTCCTTATCATACCTCGACACCAACTTTTCTACCTCTGCTGCCGACATTTTCTTCATGCCTTGCAGATATGACCATTGGTCGGCAAACGGCACAAAATCATCGTTGACGAATACGCTGTTGCCGTTTTTTCGCGTTTTTCCTTGAAGCGGCAAAGCGACAAGGTTGCCTAAGCCCCCGGCAGGCATGAAATCCTGATTCGGGAAGAATCGGTCGTATGATTTGAATGACAACCGACCGTCTCTCTCCATCGCCTCCGTCAGAATGGCATTGCCAAGATACCGCCCCGTCTTTGCTTTTATTGGCCCGTCAAAAAGAATCCACACATGTGCTCCGTTGCCCGACCGAGACCGTTCAATATATGCCGGTATTCCCCAGTCGCGGCAGACGCAAACATAGGCAATAACATCTTTCTCATAACCATGCTCACAGCTCTTGTCATCGAAGTCGCAGCATAGGAAGCGGCAGGTATTATCCGGAAATATCGCATAGACACCGACCACATCGCGCCCATTCGGATCTTTACCTTCGAGGTGATGGTAAATGTCATCGTATCCCAAAGGTTGAAATTCGCGGTTGGGACATTCCGTGCATTTGAATTTCTTTTTGTTGCAAAACTCACGGTTCCATTCCCGGCTACATACCGGTTGATATCCACTCTTTCCGGTTGAATTACTAAACCATCGCCGAGCAAACACATCCTCACGCCCTTGAAATAGACTGCGAAACAGCGTGACCTTCTCTTCCAAAGACAGCGCAGGCTTTCAAGGCGTCGGTTCCGGCTCATCCGCTGCAATTCCGTGACAAGCCAGTAACACCCGCAACCGTGCATTCTCGGCCCGCAATCGGCTTAGTTCATCAGACATTGTTTCATTCATAAGAATATACTCTGACCGTCAGGGCCATATTTCCTCAAATTACTTTGAATTTAGCATAAGTGACACAATATCAGAGGGCTATATTTTGTCAATTAACCATTATTAACAAAGGCGTAAGTTGTTCCTCTACCAATCCCAGATTTAGAAAGCACTGTTCCGACCAACTTCTCTATTTTAGTGCGAACCTGCTTGACGGTCAATTCGCCGTTCCATTCACTAATAAAAGACGACATGGATTTAGGACCATCCGCCAGAATATAATGCAGGCGACGTAAAGTATCAGAGTCAATATGCCCTTTGAGAACAAAAGGACTATACTCGAAGTATGGATTGCCCATTTCGTATTCGTACTTTGGATGCCGTATTATAATCCCTTCATCAATTAATCTCTTAATAGATCGAGGGTGAATGCCATTCCCATTCTTATGAATAATGGAATATATCGTTATCAAATCGAACACATTAAGTTGCTCCTCCGGCTTTCGAGTGTCTCTGAGATTTATTAAAAACCTTCTCAACTGAGGATTCTCGATTCTGGATTCTATCCTCAATTTTACCTGAAAGTCATCAGACTCCCCATAATCCGGCATGGGTCGTCCTTCTGTGATGCAATTCGCAAACATAATGTCTACGCCCTGACCAGAGCGTTCTATCAAGCCGGCTTTCTCGATAACTTCAGCCAATCTGCGACTACGCGGTGAGCTGTTGACTGTCAAGATATTTCCTTGGTTGACACCATAAGGAAAGCCGCCAGCATTAGATACCTCTAATGCCTCAGGGGATATCTTTATCATTATGTCTCCTCCCATCTGGAAACTACGGTGCTGGATACTGTTGAGTATCGCCTCTCGAATTGTCTCTTCAGTGTAGGAGGGAATATCCAGAATCTGAGGAAAGGCATCAATATGCATGAGCGGATTAATCGCATCCTGATTGATATAACTCCAGACTTTGTCAATACTAAGAAACAACGGTTCACAAAATTCCTGTCGGGCAGAATAACGAGTCTGATTTTCCGTTACTCGATATTCAACAATAATATTGTTTTGAGGAAGATATTTCTTGATTGCCTCACTCTTTCCAAGCAATATCAAAGCTGCATAGGTAATTCCATCACCTGTAACAAGTCCTAGATCAGAAAGCAGCTGACTCGTAGGTGTCGTAAGGACTTCAGGCTTATTGCGCTTTTGATGGATGAGTCTACGCATTTGGGTTATAGCCTCCTCCGACAAGTCTTCCATTGCAATACCTTTGCAAATACGGGCAGAGAAATCCGGATCCTGTTCTTGTAATATGGAGAAATATTCCTGGTCATCCATCTCGCGCAGACTTTCACCTACTCGCATTAGCGGGACTCCCTCAAATCGCATTGCCTTCCCAATCGGTCGAGATGGAATATTGATAACCAATACGCGATTTTTCATTTCATCGTAGAGTTCCTCGCAGTGAACCCTGATATATAGGCGTCTATATATTTCATCTTCCAGTTCGCCGACCTTGTCTTTAGCGAAATCGGTTCCTACTACTTCATGTGGCATTTTATCCGCCATTCCAAGAACTAATCTGCCTCCTCTTTCATTGGCAAAGGCAACAACGTACCCGAGAACGCATTTGCGGCGCTCCTTAACCTCATTATGACTTCCTCCGGCAAAGGGATAGTTGTGTTTTGCTTCTTTGAATTCTATGTGGTCTTCACGTTCTCTAAGAACAGCAAGCTGAGATATATCTGTCATGTCAATATTTTTTGCAAATATAATGTATTTTTCTCAAAGGGCGAAATAAGCAGGCTGAAATTATTGTTGATTGCTCAGAATGGCCGTATTTTATTATTGTTCAGAGGGCTATAAATATGCTATTTATTGATTGCCGAAATGACTGCCATGATTTGCTCCGGAGTCATCCCTTTCAGCAACTCGATGGCTTGTTCCTCTTTGCTGGCTGTCGTTTCTTCAGTCCCCTTCGCCGAAGATTGTTTCTTCGCGAATACATTACGAAGCGTCTCATCGATCTTGGATGTGTCGAAACTGCCCATATATCGCTCGGTGGTTGCAAGATTGCTATGTCCGAGAATGTTCTTGATGGCGGATGATTCAGCACCCGCCTCCTGCGCTATGTGGGCGAAGGAGTGACGGCTGATGTGCATTGAGAGAGGCTTGGCTATTTCGGCTTTCTCGGCAATCTTTTTTAGATACTTGTTGATAAGCGCGTTTTTTGATGAAATATCCTGATACATCTTGTGGCGCAATTCCGGTTTCATTCGGTCTTTATCGGCTTGCGTGACATATCCGGCATATTCGGCATCATTCGAGAGCAACGGAAAGATATAATCTGTCGCTTTCGCATCCTCCCGGTGATAATGGCTTAGAATTTCCATTGCCTGCTCAACGAGGAGGAGATCACGCTCCTTATGATTCTTGCCCATCTGATAATGCAAACGTCCGGAGCCTGTGACATTACCCCAACGCAACTGTATGAGGTCGGCGGCGCGGATTCCGGCGCAATAGTAGCTGAACAGGAAATAATTCTTGCAGTGCCATATCAGTGAGCCTTCTTCCAATTCAAGATTAATGATGCGCTCCATCTCTGAATCATCAAGTTTTTCCTTGACGGTCTTTACTCCTTTGTATTTGAATACAAGGAAAGGGTCACGGGATGCTTCCATAATGCCGACCTCGATGGCACGATGAACCAGTGTGCGCAATATGTTGAATTGAACCTCGATTGTATTGGGATGGAGCAGTTTCCCAGGCTCACGTTCATTCTCCCATTTATGGAGGAAGTTGTCGAAGCGTGTCAACAATTCGACCGTCATATCAGCGACAGCAATATCTGCCATCCGACGCTTCTTCCGGAACGCGTCAAGCTTATTGATAAGCCCGCAATACTTGCGCCAGTTTCGCCAGCCCCCATTGTCATAAATCATCTGTGCCCGTTCTCTGGCAAATTCCATGAATGAGGGAGAGACAACTTCGGTGTTCATCTCCTTAGCAAGCGCGACGGTCGTAACCTCGCCCTCCTTGTCAAGTTCCTTATATGTTTCCTTAGCCTTGGCGAGAATGTCTGCCAACTGCGCATTGAGCACCTTCGCGTCGCGTACACCACCACGCACCCAGTTTTCGCCCTTGCATTTCGCGTTGAAGTCAGATGGCCGGGCAATCTCGACCATCGTTTTGATAAGTTTTCTTTTGCCGCCAACCGTTACACGGAGATATACCACGTAAGTCTTATTCTTTGTCGGTCGTCCGTTGAGTTCAAATCTGAATGTCGCCATTTAGAGAGAGTATTAGGGTAAATAAAATGGTTACAGGCAACTTTTGCCTGTAATCGAGGCAAGGTTCAACCTGAATACGATTACAAAGATAACTCAAAATTATTTTACAGGCAAATTTACAGGCAAAATTTCGCTATTTTAAGTAATTCAAAGAGCCTCAAAAATCGGCATTAAATTTGCAAATTACTAATACTAAGCATAATATAAAAGCATTGGACGGCAATAGAATTTAGTTTTAGTAGTTCTGTTCTGGGCACTCCAAGAAATTGCAAGTGATTAATTCTCAATCGCTTGCAATTTTTACTTTCAGCCCGTGTCAACGCCGTGTCAACCGACACCTCCGCAAGCCCCCGCTTCAACCGAATTGGACGCCGTTGCCGCAGGCTGAATAAACCGAATTTGAATTCTTTAACTCTCTTTAACCCAACAACTCAATACCATGTCGGATTTTACAATAGAATTCCTTCCGCATTATGCAGGCGGCATAAAAAGAAATGCAACATTCTCTCTTTATGAAACCAAGTGGAATAATTATGGTAGATGGGGAATCTTCGAATTGCAGATAAATATCCCTCATTTGATTCATCAAGTTGATTCGCTACAGTTGGCAAATAATCGGACAATGAGATATGTTGGAGATATGATAGCAGAAGATAATCAGGGAGAATGGAACGAGAAGCGCTTATCTCTTTATAGTCGGTACGAAAATCAAGTTCTTTCTGAAATCCCGTCCGACATAAGTTTTAAGCCATTTACATCTCTGTGTTGGCGCATATTGGCAAACTTCTCATATGAAGACAGAGAAGCAATTGCCAACATATTTCACTTCAAATTTTATAATCAAGACGATAAAGATATATATTTTTCAAAACTTCCGCTAAAGGAGGCAATTGAAGAAGGTGAGTTTCCTATCGTTGCAGATAGATTCTAATGACATCAAAAGCACATGATTCTACTCCGAATTATAATTCTTATTGATTCTATTGCCAAATTACTCTTCTAATTACATGTATGGAAGACTGTATAACTATTATTGAAAACGGCATGTGCCTTTCAATAAGTACAGACCTTAAGAATCTAATTAAATGTCATTGGTGTGATGGTGATATTTTAAAATTGCCACACTCCATAGAGAATATAAAACCATTTGCTTGTGCATACTTAAAACACATATCTACAGTCTATCTCCCAAATGCGATCAAATGCATAGGAAGAGGCGCCTTTTGTGAGTGTATATCATTAGAAGCTATTATATTTCCAAACAGCAAACAAGAAATATGTATTGGTAATCAAGCTTTTTGGAAATGTTACTCACTAGAGCAAATCAATCTACCCTTAAATCTAACATCTATTCCTGAAATGTGTTTTGAGGATTGTCACAATCTACAGCAATTAATATTATCTAAAGGTCTAAAGCGCATTGAAAAATATTCTTTCAAAGGATGCAAAAACTTGTCAGCAATTTTCATAGGGCAAAATGTTGAATATATTTCACCGAACGCCTTCGATTTTACAGAATCCCTAACTTCTATTTTAGTTCATAAGGATAACACCAAATTTAAATCCTTATATGGAATCCTTTTCGAAGGAGATATTATTTACAGAATACCTGAGGCATATAACTGTATTGGAACAACAACTAAACGGACAAATATGATAATTGCTGAAGCTCTAAACAAATGCTCAGCAATCGGGGAAGGAGCGTTTAGAAACACAAACATTCAGTATCTTAATATTCCAAGAAACATAAACGGCATTTTTTACAAGGCTTTTGAATGTTGCTTTCACTTAAAAGAAATACATTTCCAAGATGGAGTGAACATTAAATATCTCGGCTGGGGGACATTTGCAAATTGCATAAGTTTAAAGCAAGTTATAATCCCTAATAGTGTAGGTATTATAGGGCATCATGCATTCGCAAATTGCTCTGATCTGCAAGTCGTATATATTCCTGCAAGTGTTTGGAGAATTAAAAATGATGCATCTGAAAAATGTGAAAATTTGAGAGCGATTATTTTTGTACCATCGAAAGGGAAAATCAGACATCTTGAAGAAGGCTCCCAATGGATAAGAACAGGTGCTAACTGTAGAATATTAGTTCCTTCATCAGAAATAGATTATTTTAAACGGATCTTCTCTGATATTACGAACAAAATATCATCCCACAGCATCTTATAGCAGACTAATATGAAATTATTATACTATCTGCTATTGAATAAATCATAGATTTGAAGTAAACGACAAGCCTATTGCTAAGGTTTATATTTTGTATTAAAGTTGTTTCATGTTGATTACTTGTCAGGGCAAGTCTGAGATGTTTTGCAGTCGTGGATGTTGTTATTGAGGAATGAGATCTTTTAAGCGGCTGTCATAGTTCTAACGCAAAATGCAGAAAGCGCAAATCATTTCTCCCATAAGGCATGTTTCAAAAATAGAAGCGATATATGAACGCCATATGTGATGACACCATAAAGCATTCTATGGAGAACTACAATGAAAATAATGTTGGGAAATGTTGGGAAACTTTATGGAGATGTCGGGAAAAAGCTGACGGATTAAAATCTTTCCCTTCCGAAGTCTTGTTTCAATGTCAGGACAGTCCACTGAGGGTGGCAATCGCCGGAAATCAGTTGGCAATCGTCGGCACTTTGGAAAATGCCATAATCCTTGGCAGATACGGATGTGTTATGCTATCATACGATGCGTATTCAACATCAATACAAAATGCATGGATATGACCATAATATGCTTGGAAATGCTCATACCACAAATGCCAACATCCTTTTCATGCCGGGATTCGTTTTCCAGATATGAATATTCAAGTCAGGAGCGTTGCAAAGCTCCTGCACAAATACTGACCTTGCGACAGGTATAGTCGCCGCTCGTTGTCTTGGCAAAAAAGATTCGCCGCGGAAAATCCTTATAGACAATATAGTGAGATTCGATTCCATATCAATGCTTGAGGCTGTGGGAACGCCAAAGAGCCACCGGAACCATTATGGGGAATGTCCCCGACCTATCCCAATATCTTCCGATAACAAGCAGTATGCCGATTGCAATACAATCCGGTACGGCCACTGCTATGTCTTTTCGGAAACATTCACAGAATCTGCGTTTCCTTATGACGCAAAGAGCCTCGGCGACAAAATCCGCCACCGCTGTATGCTCTTGAATCACCCCGGCGGAACCCTTATTCAACAATGAATGACATATTATCACTCATCGGGAGTGGGGTCAACGGTCTCACTCTCAACATCAAAGGTGAAGATCTTTTGACATTCGCTGACAGCCTCATAGCCAAAGCCAAAGAACAATTACTCCCTGTAATGGTCAGGGCAGCTCAGGAGCAGCTTTTATCAAAGAAAGAGGTGCTTGAGAAATTCAACGTATGCCCGACAACATTGTGGAACTGGTCACGAAGCGGCTATCTTATTCCTGTGAAAATCGGAAAAAAGGTAAGCTACCGTCAGGCAGACATCGAGCGTCTAATCATCGAGCGTGGGGCAAAATGAGAAATTTGATGTCAACAGAGCTTTCAGTGTTCAAGGAATTCCTCGTTCGCAAGCGACAAATCAATGACATTGATTATCTCTCCGCCCTCGCACTCGACATCATCAGCGGAGCCGACGCAATCATACTCACTCGGTTGTCAATGTCAACAAGGCTGTGCCTTATCTAAAAGGCTACACCACCATCAACTGCGACCTTGACAACGGCAATGCCGGAAAAATAGCACTCGTTGAGTTGACAGCCATATCTGGGTGCCCCGTGTTTGACCGCTCCGCACTATATTCCAAGTTCAACGACTTTAATGACCTTCTTGTCAACCAAAGTTTCACCAAACACACACTACCAAATGAAAACAAATAAATCCACCGCACCGAAGTCAATTGAGTTGACCGATGCAACCAAATCCGATGTATCAACCCTTAATCCCGATTTCATTATGAAATCAGATAGCTCTATCAACTCCACTTCCGCAGTTAACAGCGATACCACTGTTAACAGCACAACTCCTGCCAACGCTGACAATCTGTTTGACAGCGAGCAGACAGCAATCGAGGCAATACCCGTGACCGACATAACTCAGCCACCGAAGCAACTGCGAATTGGTAAGCAACAGCGAAAGTCGGACTTCGCCGAGTTCAAGGCTACATTCCTTGCTCCGGCAAAGCTGGTGAACCGTCATGCCCTGAATATCGAAGCCGACCTGTGGAACCAGCTCGAGCGCGTTTCAAGAATCCTCGGTGACCGTGGCACAACAGTCAGCAGTTATGCCAACGCCATCATCGCCGAGCATCTGAAACTGTATGCCGACAACATCGAAATCTGGCGCAAGCTCTAAATGCCTGATTGCAGAGACGCTAAATAATCTGTAATGGCCATTGAAAAACAGACTTTAATTTAGTACAGCATGAAATTATCGTCAGTATACGATAGAGGTTGGAGCGAGTTTATGTTTTCGTATTACAAGTAATCCGCAAACGACTCGCTCAACCGCTCCCGATGGTCACAAACTTCAAAAATATAGAAACGATGAAAAGATATAACCGAAACCCACCCAAAGGACGTCCACAGTTACCCGCTGACGAACGAAAATCTATCGTTGTACCGGTGAAATACTCTCCCGACAAATACATGGTAATGATAGACCAGGCCAATATTGCTGGGCTTAATCGATCAGAGTATATTCGGCAGTCGTCCTTGAACTGCAAGATAATCGAGCGGCTCAAACCGAAAGATGTAAAAGCTATTCGAGACCTTCAGGGCATCGCCGAAAACGTCAATAGAATTGCCAAATTTTGTTCGTCCATCTTGAACAGAGGCTCAACCAATCAGAATCTTGTTCAGATTTTTCGTGACATGATTGAATGTAAAGAATTTATTTTGTCACTAATAAAAATCTATCGCAACACTCCCGACAGCGTATGATGGGCAAGATAAGAAAAGGCGGGAGTGCCGGCGGTTGCATTGATTATGTCACCCGGAAGAAGAAGGACAGACCCGACGGTTCGCCGTGTGATGAATGGCGACTTATTGACTCCGGAGATGTTTCGATATTGGGAGGCAGAGCGGAAATAATCGCATCTTTCGAGGATAATATATCCATGAAACCGAATGTGAAGAATCCGGTAGGGCATATATCGATCAACTTCCATGCCTTAGAGGTAGACAAGGTAAACGATGAAATTATGGTGGAGATTGCTGTGAAGTATATGGAGAAAATGGGCATCATCGACACTCCTTATATATTGGTCAGGCATCTCGATAAGGATTATCCACATTGCCATCTCGTATATAGCCGTATAAACAATTCCGGGAAAATCATATCTGACAGCCACGACTATGACCGTAATAAAGAGGCTTGCCTTGATCTTACGAAAGAATATGGGCTGCACATTTCCGAAGGCAAGCAGCACACGAATGTGGATAAACTTCGTGGTGTCGAGAAGATCAGATACGAGATTTTTAATGCGGTGAACGACGCATGGGAAGACAGAAACATCAGCAGTTTTGACAAATTCGAGGCTCATCTTAGAACCGCCGGAGTTAAAATCGAGTACAAATACAGGCGCGGCACCAATGAGGTGCAGGGTCTGTGGTACATCCGAAAGGGAAAGCGTTTCCCGGCATCGAAGATTGACAGACGGTTCAGTTACGGCAATATTCTTAAGCACCTGTCGAAGAATCGCCCATTGCATCCCGATTCAAAATGGATGTATGCCGATGGCTCTATTGTGCCATTCTTCAATTTTCGAGGAGTGAAATTTTCGGAGCAACAGATTAACGACTACGTTGACGGCAAGGCAATTCGTGTCGATGGATGTTCTGGTTCACATTCGACTGTGTTTATAAAGTTCTGTCCTGAACGCAAGGTGCCGGAGATATATTCTTCAAATCCAGACGCGCCAAAGCAGAACACAGCATCTTCTTTTGCTCCGTCATTCAGTCATGCGGAGCAGACACCCACTCTTGATGACGGAACTTGCTCAGTATCCGGAGGCGATGCAGAATCATTTCCCGAGTTCAAGGCGAGACATCCGGAACTCACACCCAAACAAGCCCTCGACGCATGGCGAGCCAAACGCCGAGGCAAACACCTCAACGGCGGCTTTCACATGTAACGACAATCCCAATCCAATGCCACCGACGACTCACGCAGTTGCCGATGGCATTTTTTATGCTATCAAACCGCACCTTAATCCTTATCGGTATTGCTATATTTTGTCTTGACAATTTTTGTCAATTTATTTGGTGGTCTCGATTTGTTTAGCTAACTTTGCTCATAAAATTATAAGACCATGCTTTTGAAAGATAAGTTGAAATCACTGAGAGAAGAGCATAATCTTCTTCAAAGACAGGTTGCATCTGCAATAGGGATTGATAATGCCATATATTGTAAAATTGAAAATGGCGAACGAATTGCCCGAGTGGAGCATGTCAAGGCTCTTGCCGTATTTTATGGCATAGATTTCGATTATTTGAAAAAATTATGGTTAGCCGGCAAGGTATATGATTTGTTATCTCAGGATGAAGAGCCAAATGAAGTCTTGATTATAGTATCCGAGAGCCTAACAGAATATGGTTCTAAAACTGAATAACCATGGACAGCAAAAATAAATTTTCTTCATTAGTTGAAAGATTTTTAGCCGCAAGAGATAATGGATTGCTTCAGAACGCATCTGAAGAAACTGTTCGAATGTGGATAAATGATATGCTTGAAGTGTTTGGCTGGGATGTCAATAACACCCGTCAAGTAATGCAGGAGCGTACACTTAAGCGTTCTGAAAGAGAAAAGTTGCATGGTATTGGATCTAGTTATGTAAAGCCGGACTACACCTTGATGAACGGCAATAAAAGACTTTTTTTTATTGATGCGAAGAAGCAATCTGTCGATATAAAAAATGATAAGAATGTAGCATTTCAGATAAGATCCTACGGATGGTCCATTGGTGCGCCATATTCCATAGTTACTGATTTTGAAGAATTGGCAATTTATGACTGTACGGCTATGCCAAATGCAACAGACACCTCAGACTTTGCCAGAATACATTATCTTACAATTGATGAGTATGTCAAAAATTTTGAGTTACTTAGGCGTTTCCTAAATAGAGACAAGGTTCTGAATGAATTCGCAAAGGTTGACTTCCGGGGGGCTGACACACTGGATAAAAGCTTTGCCCATTTTTTATGCGATATTCGACTGGAGCTAGCTCAATCAATAAAGGAAAACAATAATTCTGCAATATCTGTAAGTGATTTGAACTTATGGACGCAGATCATTTTGAATCGCATACTTTTTATCCGCGTATGCGAAGCAAAGGGATTTGAAGAAGATGGCTTGTTACAAAGGTATCTTGAAGAAGATTTCTGGAATAGATTCAAGGAATCATCGTATATGGAGTTTTATGAACATTATGACGGTCCTATGTTTGAAAGACTCACAACTATACATAACTTGGTCATTTCAAATAAGGTATTTACTAAACTTCTTACCTATCTTTACTATCCTTCACCTTATTGTTTTGATGTAATTCCCTTAAAGAGCATCAGCGACATATATGATATTTTCCTTGGATATCATCTAATAGAAGATACGAAGGGGAACTTATCTAATTCTCTGAAATCGGAGTTCAAAAAGAGTAATGGAGCTGTGACAACACCGATGCAACTAGTAACAGATACTATCACTGCGACTCTTTGTAAGAATCGTCTCAACTCCATGACGGTTAATGACATTCTTTCTATCACGATGCTTGACCCGGCATGTGGAAGTGGTGTGTTTTTGGCTGGAATGTATGACTACTTAGAGGGAGCTGTGATAAGCAAAATCAAAGAAGACCCCTCCTCTTTTAGCCAAGAGTATTATAAAATAATAGATGGAGAGCCCGTATTGAATATAAACGGGAAGAAGCACCTCGTGTCATCATGCTTGTTTGGAATAGATATCAATCAAGAAAGCGTTGAAGTCGCAAAACTTTCATTGTCTCTAAAGATTATTGATGGATATAACATGCAATCATATGACCAAGTTGGGTTATATGGATCTAGGATTCTAAACGGTGTTGGAGAGAATATAAAGTGTGGTAATACCTTAGTGTCATCAGATGTTATGGCTCACTATCCTCATCTTATTGATAACCCTGATGAGCTGGAAGCCACCAATATATTCGATTGGGAAGAAGCGTTTCCCTATGTAAGCAATAAAGGTGGTTTTGATTATGTGATTGGTAATCCTCCATATGTCGAAGTAAAGAACTATAATGTCGAACTTCCGACAATGGCATCATATATAAAACATCGATACAAATCTAGCAAGAATGGGAAAATTGATCTTGCAATACCGTTTATAGAGCGAGGTCTTGAATTTTTAAATTCAACCGGAAGCCTTGGCTTTCTGATACAGAAACGATTTTTCAAGACTGATTATGGAAAGGGAATAAGAAAACTTATCTCTGAGAATCGCTTATTGCGCCATATATATGACTATGAAGAAACAAATCTCTTTGATGGTCGAATTACTTATGTCGCTATCCTCGTGTGCGATAAATCATCAGCTTACAATAAATCGTTCTTCTATCAGTCATCTAAAAATCAAGACTTACTTCCTATATCAAAGGATTCTATTTCAGAAACGCCATGGAATTTTGACAATCCATCTTTAACTAATCTGAGATTGTCAAAGCAGAAAGATCTTGGCAGTCTTGGTGATGTATGTCATATTAAGGTGGGTGTTCAAGTCCTATGGGATCCTGCCTACCACATCTATGTCAACCATGTTGACAGCGATTATATATATGGAAGCTCGGCTTTAGAAGATAACATCAAGATTGAAAAATCAGCTTGCAGAGCATTGATGTGCAACGAGCATTTTATACCTCTGTCAATTAGACCCGAGAATACATACATCATCTTTCCGTATGATATTAAAGACGGTAAAGCCCAGGAAATTAAGTTCTCTGATTTTAAGGAAAGATTTCCGCTTGCCGCATCGTACCTTTCACGCCACAGAAATCGAATAGAAAGTGAAGTACAGACTTTGCCAATGAGAGTCACATCTTTAGATAAAGATGAGAACTGGCATCTTTTCACTCGTGCCAACAATCACAATGCAGTTTATAGAAAGCTGTGTGTCCCTATGACGACACAAGAGCCACAAGCTGCTGTAATGAATAATGAAACAGCATATTGTGATAATGCCAACATGTTTTTTATCAATATAGAGGAAATTACCGATGACAGACTTTATGCTTTGGCTGGGTTAATCAATTCGACTCCTTTTGCTTTCTTTGCCAAATCAATTGCAAATCCTCAGCAAAACGGGTACTATAAGTTTAACAAGCAGTTTCTTGACCCAGTGCCATTCCCGACACAAGCATATAAAGAAATGTCAACTGATATGATGCAATTAGCAAATGTCGCAAAGCAAATTGAGCAACTGCATACCCGGATGATTGCGACTCCATCTCGAACGTCACGCTACAAACCGGCGGTCAAAACACTATGGGATGAACTTGACTCAATCTGTTGTAGATTGTATCAGTTTACGGAAGATGAAATTAATATGGTAATGTCAAGCCCAAGAAAGGACAGGAACTATGCGTAAAGAAACACTCAATATATTATGCAAATTTGCAGACCCTCGGCAATTAGATGCTGCGGTGGTAGAGTCATTTCTTGTTAATAACGGATTGTTCCCCTCGGACGGATTCATTGCTGAATTTCTGAGAGAGTCTGTTGTAAACAATACTTTCGAAGACATTACTACAATCGAAGATGTGATTTCAGTATTCGAGCAAGCAGTACCAATCGATGAACGGACAAAAAACGGAGCTATTTATACTCCGTCATACATTCGCGATTACATCGTTAATCAACTATATGCTGAGAACCCTGACAAATTCAAGAGGGGATTGATTATAGATCCGGCATGTGGTTGTGGTGCTTTTTTGTATACAGCGGCACAGATAATCAGAAATTGTGATTATTCCTACCAATCTATATTTAGTAAATTGTTTGGAGTTGACATTAGTGCCAATAGCGTCAGGCGTACAAAACTACTCCTTGCATTAACAGCTCTCACAAACAATGAGTTTGTTAATGAATCAGATTTACATATCTATTGTGCCAATTCTTTGTCATTCGATTTTTACCAATTTGATACTGTTAAAATGAATGACGGTTATGACTATATAATTGGGAATCCCCCCTATGTGAGGTCAAAAAATATTGAACCTGAATCCAAGGCATTACTCCCGAACTGGGAAGTAGCCATAGGAGGGAATGCAGATTTATATCTACCTTTCTTTGAGATTGGCATGAAAATACTTAATGAGCATGGGCAATTAGGATATATTACCTTGAACTCATTCTTTAAGAGTGTCAATGCACGTGGGTTGAGGAAATACTTGATCAAGCATCAAATTGGTCTTGACATAATAGATTTCGGGGATGAATTGATTTTTGGCAAGAAGCTTGCCTACACCTGCATTACCTTCATCTCTAAACAAGAGCGCGACACCATTAAATATCATCGAGCGTCTTCAGTTGAGATAAAGAACAATGAATATTTCGAATACGATATTATACCCTATAATGGCCTTGATAGTCACAAAGGCTGGAATCTGAATCAAAGCGATGTCCTTCAGATTATAGAACGCATTGAGCTTACAGGAACACCTCTAGGCGATAAGTATCTCATAAAGAACGGCATTGCGACCTTGGCAAACGATATATTCATCTTTCATCCGTATAAAGAAGATGACTCGTACTATTATATGATGCTCGATGGATTGGAATATTGCATTGAGAAAGGAATCTGTAAGGATATAATCAAACCTAATATCCTTCATTCAGAGGATGAGATTCATGATATCATAGAGAAAGTAATTTTTCCGTATGATTCAAATAACAAGCCCATTCCGGAGGCTCTCTTTATAAGCAAGTATCCTAGGACATACCAATATCTATCATTACATAGAAGACGGTTAGACGACAGGGATAAAGGAGAGGGTAACTTCCCGGTATGGTATGCTTTCGGGCGCACTCAGGCGATTTCAGACAAAGGTAAGAAGTTGCTATTCCCTTATATGACAGATGTGCCCCATTTCGTTTTCACAGACAATGAAGATATGCTTATCTATTGTGGATACGCAATATTTCATCAGGATGAGAAGAAATTGAAGGCTCTGAAAAGGATACTTGAATCATCAGTGTTCGATTACTATATGAAGCATACAAGTAAGCCTTATGCAACTGGGTACTATTCTTACGCGAAAAACTACGTAAAGAATTTCGGTGTCATTAACTTATCTTCTACGCAAGTTGAAGAAATACTATCCTTATCTTCAAAAGACGAGATAAATGAATATGTGGAACATCTCTATGGCGTTAATCTAAAGAGAAACGAATGCACTCTTGCCGTTGAATGTCAAAACTTTCCAACTTCCATATTTGAATTTGCATAATTATATATTTGCTTCTTTCTAGCGGCATTATCGTATAATGTAGCTTGATAATGCTATGAAACGCTGAATACTATTAACATTAATTAACATAAAATAGACTCTAATATAAGATTTGGGGGGTGGGAATTAGAGCCTAAGATACCCAATGCACCTTAAACCCACCCAGAAAATACATACAAAGGAGACGCAAGTAACAAGAAAGGTAGCTCAAACAATTTACGAGACAGTCAAGTCAGATGCTAAAATTATTTCAACACAATCACACAAAACCGCAAGAGAGTTTGTGATATTGAAAAATAATTCGTAAATTTGCGCTTATAAAATTTAAGAGCAATGGAGATACGAATATTTAGCGCACGCGAATATAATGCAAAACTAAAATGCACGATTCACTCGTCAGGCAAATTAGGCTTTACGGATGAAACAGCTAGAGAGTTGGGGCTATCCGTAGAATCTGGCATTAAATTTGCTATGAATGACAACGACGAATTGCTCTTGATAAACTGTCGATTAGATAAAGATGAAGACGCATTCGATGTTAGTAAGTCTGGTGCTTACTACTATGTGAATGCAAAGCCATTGTTTGACAGCTTGGGATACGACTATAAAAACAATGTGATAATGTTTGATCTAAGCAAGTTCAAACACGACACTCTGGAAATATATAAGTTAAACCAACGCTCAAAGCCTAGAAAGGCAGAGGGTGGAAAACCCAGGCGCGGATGACCCTTGCGGCCAAGGTTGATCTGACCCCTGAAA